>Ga0307374_10000055_pt1 | contig 180448 bp, 130 predicted proteins | sample OX3MG_FD_202532 | JGI IMG/M metagenome (GOLD analysis project Ga0307374, IMG submission 202532) | Soil microbial communities from Risofladan, Vaasa, Finland - OX-3 | ecosystem: Environmental > Terrestrial > Soil > Coastal area > Acid sulfate soil | place: Finland: Risofladan, Vaasa...
CGAAGCCCCAGGGAAACCGAGTCTGAATAGGGCGCAATTGGTCGCTGGTGGTAGACGCGAAACTGCGTGAACTACCCATGAGCAGGTTGAACCGCGGGTTATACCGCGTGGAGGACCGAACCCACTTGGGTTGAAAACCGAGGGGATGACTTGTGGGGAGGAGTGAAAGTCTAATCAAACGCAGAGATAGCTCGTTCTCTCCGAAATAGCTTTAGGGCTAGCCTTGAGCCACTACGCACCGGGGGTAGAGATACTGAATCGGTTTGGGGGTCTTTCCCGACTACCCTGCTGAACCAAACTCCGAATACCGGTGCGATTATCTCAGGAGTCAGTCCGCGAGGGATAAGCTTCGCGGTCGAGAGGGAAACAACCCAGACCATCTGCTAAGGTCCCGAAGTAGAACTTAGTCACTAAGGAAGTTGAGTTGCAGTGACAGCTAGGATGTTGGCTTAGAAGCAGCCACCATTTAAAAAGTGCGTAACAGCTTACTAGTCGAGCAATTCTGCGCCGATAATGAACGGGAGTAAGTTTTACACCGAAGCAATGGACTAGGCGAACCTGCGGGTTCGCCTATTGGTAGGAGAGCGCTGTGGACCAGATACAAGCCATACCGTAAGGAGTGGTCGCGGGGTCTACAGGTGATTATGCCGGAATGAGTAACGATAAAGCAGGTGAGAATCCTGCTCGCCGAAAGCCTAAGGTTTCCTGGGGAAGGTAATTCCGCCCAGGGTTAGCCGGTTCCTAAGTCGAGGCCGAAAGGCGTAGACGATGGACAGCAGGTCAACATTCCTGCGCCACTCGAGTGGACTGATTGAGGGGACGGCGTCGCAATGGTGAGCGGTACGATTAGAAATGTCCGCAGGCGCTCCTCCGGTGAGGGATAGGCAAATCCGCCCTCATCAGCCGGGGGTTCGTCTCGACCGCGTTTATGTTCGGGAAGTCATCGGCGCGGCGTCCAAGAAAAGCCTCTAAGGGTTGAAGCTCGAGTGACCGTACTAAAACTGACACAGGTAGGCGAGACGAGAAGTCTAAGGCGCTCGGGAGAACGCTGGTTAAGGAACTCTGCAAATTGGCCCCGTAAGTTCGCGATAAGGGGTGCCTCCGGGGGTTCACGCTCCTGGAGGTCACAGTAAATCGGCTTCAGCGACTGTTTATCAAAAACACAGGACTCTGCCAACTCGCAAGAGGATGTATAGAGTCTGACGCCTGCCCGGTGTCGGTAGGTTAAGGAAGAGGGTCAGTCCGCCGCGAGGCGGACGAAGCTCGCGACCGAAGCCCCGATAAACGGCGGCCGTAACTATGACGGTCCTAAGGTAGCGAAGTTCCTTGTCGGGTAAGTTCCGACCTGCATGAATGGCGTAACGACTGAAGCACTGTCTCAACCAGCGACCCGGTGAAATTGTAGTCGTGGTGAAGATGCCACGTACCCGCAGTAAGACGGAAAGACCCCGTGAACCTTTACTGTAGGCTGATATTGGGCTGAGATTTATCTTGTGTAGGATAGGTGGGAGGCTTTGAAGCGGCGACGCCAGTCGTCGTGGAGCCAACGTTGAAATACCACCCTGGGTAGATTTTAGTTCTAACCCTGATTCCCGTGAATCCGGGCAGGGAACAGTGTCAGTTGGGCAGTTTGACTGGGGCGGTCTCCTCCAAAAGAGTAACGGAGGAGTCCAAAGGTACCCTCAGCCTGGTTGGCAATCAGGCTCCGAGCGCAAAGGTAGAAGGGTGCTTAACTGCGAGACCTATCAGTCGAGCAGATACGAAAGTAGGGCTTAGTGATCCGGTGGTTCCGTATGGAAGGGCCATCGCTCATCAGACAAAAGGTACTCCGGGGATAACAGGCTTATCGCTTCCGAGCGTCCATAGCGGCGAAGCGGTTTGGCACCTCGATGTCGGCTCATCACATCCTGGGGGTGAAGAAGCTCCCAAGGGTTTGGCTGTTCGCCAATGAAAGTGGTACGTGAGCTGGGTTCAGACCGTCGTGAGACAGGTCGGTCCCTATCTGCTGTGGGCGCACGAAACTTGAGGAGATTCTTCTTTAGTACGAGAGGATTTAGAAGGACGTTCCTCTGGTGTTCCAGTTGTCGCGCTAGCGGCACGGCTGGATAGCTAAGAACGGAAAGGATAAACGCTGAAAGCATATAAGCGTGAAGCCCGCTCCAAGATGAGGTTTCGTTTCCCGATTTATCGGGAGAGAGTCCCCTGGAAGACGACCAGGTTGATAGGCCGGATGTGTACGTGCGGTAACGCATTGAGCTAACCGGTACTAACGGACGAACGCTTGACCACATTTATCCAACGCTCTTGCGCCTCGCGAGACCGGCTTTTTAGCCTGTCCCGCGAAAAAGGCGGGCCGCGAGGCCCGTCGGACATGAGCGTGGTGCGAATGCCATCGCCCGATGTCGATGACGATATCGGGAGACGGACGGCCACTTTTACCACAACGGGCCGCGGGCGGTTTTAACCAATGCCGCCCCGGCCACTTTCCGGTGACCATATCTGAAAGGTCACACCCGTTTCCATTCCGAACACGGTAGTTAAGCTTTCAGAGCCGATGGTAGTACCAAAAGTGCGAGAGTAGGTGTTGCCGGATTTTGTTCATGACCCCCGCGGGGAGATTTCCTCGCGGGGGTCGTTTTATTGTACTGTACGCGGCCAAGAATGAGACATTTTGTCACGAGAAGGAATGTGGTGGCTGGTGGCAGAGCGTAAGCGATGCCCCGGCTACATGGCGACCGGGCATCGCTTAGGCTCTGCCCCAGCCACCGTGAACGTCTCATTCTCGGCCGCGTGCAGTATACCCCGGATTATTCATGGTCCCACACCCCATGCCCGAGACCTGGCTGCGAACGAACCCACGGCTGCTTTGGGTGGCCGCGGTCTGGCCCTGCCTGTTGTCGGTGGCCGGCCTGACGCTGGCGACCGGCCTGCTCGGCAACTGGGATCTGTTCGGTTTGCTGAAGCCAGCATGGCTGCGCGGGTTCGGTTGGCTTCTCACGGGGTTCGCTGGCTGCGGGATGGCCTTTTTGGCCTGGCAAGCTCGGCGGCCGCGCCTGGCCCGCGACGGCGCGTACCTGTTGGTCTACCTACGTGCCGGCGATCCACTGCGAGTTCCGTTGGACGTCGTCGAGGGCTTCCTGCTCGGGCAAGGGCCCAGTTTCCTGCCGGCCCGCCGCGGCCCCGGCGCGGCGGTCAAGACGGTCGTCATCCGGTTGACCGAACGCGCGGCCGAATGGGCGCAGCGTGACGTTCAGCCGGAATTGGGGAGCTGGTGCGGTCATTATGTCACGATCCGCGGCACATGGTGCGAACCGATTTCCGTCGAGTTGCTGAATCGGCTGAACGAGCGATTGGCCGAATCGCGGCGGCAATAAAGGTGTCGGGGCGTTGCATAAAGGCAGGTGGAGCGATGACGAGACTCTTGGTCAGTGTGCGGTCGGTCGCCGAAGCTCGCGAGGCCTTGGATGCGGGGGTCGACCTGGTGGACCTCAAGGAACCCCGCCGCGGCTCGTTGGGCGCCGTCGATTGGGAAGTAGCCGCCGAGGTCGCGGCGCAGGCGGCCGCTCGGTCGCCAGTGAGCATGGCGCTGGGTGAGTTGATGGATGGTTGCGCGCCCACCGACCGCAAGGTTCCGCGGGGGGTGGCCTATGTGAAGCTGGGCATGGCGGGCGCCGCGATCGAGGCCGACTGGCCGCGGCGCTGGAGCGACGCCCTGGCGTTGCTGCCGGCGTTCGCGACGCCGGTGGCCGTGGCCTATGCCGACTGGCGCGATGCCCAGGCCCCGCGGCCAAGCGATGTGCTCGCGGAGGGGCGCAAGCTGGGATGTGGGGCGTTCCTGGTTGACACCTGGCGCAAATCGGCCGGCGGCCTGTTGGATTGCGTCACCTTCCGCGAATTGGCCGAATTGCTCCAGGGCGCGCGGGCCGGCGGCATGCTCGGCGTCGTGGGTGGCTCGTTGACCTGGGAAACCGTCGCGCCGGTGTTGGAACTCGCACCCGATTACGTGGCGGTGCGCGGCGCCGTGTGCCGTGGGTCGCGCCTGGCGGCGCTCGACGGCAAGTTGGTCGAGCGCTGGGTCGAGCGGGTCCATGGCAGTAGGCGGAGGGCAGAAGGCGGAATGCGGAAAGACGATCCGGGTTGACTGTTTTTCGCCGAGATGTCACCTTATACTTCACGCGGCCAAGAATGAGACGTTCACGGTGGCTGGGGCAGAGCCTAAGCGATGCCCCGGTCGCTATGTAGCCGGGGCATCGCTTACGCTCTGCCACCAGCCACCACCTTCTCGTGACAAAACGTCTCATTCTGGGCCGCGCACAGTATATTGCGTAATCGCGACCGGTTTTCAACTGAACTTGTCGAGGTATCAAGGATGGAACTTTCCTCATGGTTCGTAGCCTGTTGTCTTTTGGGGCAGACGACGTCCGCCAAGCCGGGAACTCCGCCGGCCCGAACGTCGAAGGCGGATCTTGACAAGACCGAACCGTCGATCGAACCCGCCGCGGGTGAAGAAGCGGCCGCCGGACCCGATGCCAAGCCGAGCACGACCGAGGATGAAGAGGCAAACTCCGCCGGCGCGCCGGATCCGAATCCCCCGGCAACGCCGCTGGCGGACGAAAGCACCGATCAAGGGTTGGTGCCGGTCACGCCAACGCAGGTCAAACAGGGCGCGGCCGAAGCCCTGATCCGGCAATTGGCATTGCCTTCCGATGCGCCGTTTCCCGGAAAGCCGGTGTCGTTGGTCGAGTCCCTGTCGCGCTCGCTCGATCGCCGGCGGCAAATGGAGATTGCGCACGCTTATTGGAACCTTTCAGCGGCGATGGCCGACTACGAAACGTGCGTCGTCGAACTGTCGCGGCTCGAGCAGTTGCTGCCGCAACCGTCCGGCGGCAAGCGAGTGGCCGATTTGGACTTGGAGGCGAGTCTCGCCGCGGCGCATGCCCGGCAGCGCGAGCTGGAGTTGAACGTGCTCACGGCGCAATATGAGCTGGCCGAGTTCGGCGGCTGGACGGCCGGCGAGGCGCTGCCTCTGCCCAACGACGTGCCGCACGCGGGCGCCTACGCCACCCGTGCCCACGAAATCTACGCCACTCGAGTGGCGCCGCCACGGGTCCACTTGATCGACCGCGCGCTGCCGTTGCGGCTGCGGTCGCTCGACATGCGGGCGATGGCGGTCCATGCCGCGGCGGACGCCGCCGATTCAGCCGAGCAAGCCTATCACGACGGCCAGGGGGCGCCGGCGCGAGGGGGCGACCTGGCGGTGCCGTTGACCGCCGTGGCCGAACTGGCGAGGCAACAGCGGGCCTTCGTGGCCGCCGTGCGCGATTACAACCATGAAATCGCCGAGTACGCATTGGGGATCGCGCCGCCGGGGATCGACGCGGCGACGCTGGTTCGGATGCTGATCGGTCCACCCAATGGATCTCCTCCGCGCGCCGCTCCCGCCGGCCGGCCCGAGGTCGCTGAACAGCCCGGTGGAGTCAATCCTGCCGGATTCAACGCCCCTTCAATTCCCGATGCGATCCAGAACCCTGGCCGGCGTCGCTACGGTGAGCCGACTCTGGCGCCGCCTCGCGGGGGAGATCCCAGCGAGCGTCGCCGCGAGTCTCGCAAGGTGCCTGCCGGAGACATCGCGGCGGGCGACGGCGCCGAGACGGGCGCGCCCGCCGCCGGCGCGACGGTCGGGCTGTACCCGGCCCTCGCGGAGCTGTCGCCGAAGCAACGCACGCAGCAATTGGCTTCGATGCTGCACTGGGACCGGGCTTTGCCCGACTCGCTGGGCGTCGGGTCGGATCTGGCCGGCTGCTTGGCCCGAGCGCCCGGCGCCGACCGGCGGGCACTGATCAAAACCTACTGGCTCGCGCGCGAGCGCGTCGCGCGATACCAATTGATGGCCCAGCGGATCGAACAACTCGATGGCCTGGTGCCCACGGCGCTGCGCGCCGGCGGCGCGCCGGGCGGCGCGGCGGCGATGCTTCGGCTACATCGATCGCAGTTGGCCGCCCAGGCCGACCTGGCGACCGCGCGCGTCGATCTGTTGGTTGCCCAGTTTGAGTTGGTGTTGGCCGGGCGTTGGCCGATCGACACACCCTGGCCGGTGCCGAGCACGGCGCCACATGGCGGCAGTTACCGCTTGGGACTCGATCGGCAGCGCGGCGAATTCACCCCATCGCTCGCGGCGCGGCGGTTGGCCGCGAGGATTCCGGCGTTGCACCAGGTTCTGCTCGAGCGCGCCGAGTCGATCGTCGCCATCGACGCGGCCCGCGCGCGGGCCGCGAGTCGCTACGATGCGGGCGAAGCGGCGATCGACGAGCCGCTGGCCGCGACCGAGGAACAGGCCGCCGAGTCGTCGGCCTTCCTGGCCGCTCAAACGGAGTACAACGTCGAGATCGTCGACTATGCGTTGTCGGTGCTACCCGCCGGCACTTCCGACTCGCGGCTGGTCGAATCGCTGGTGCTCGCGACGCCGGCCGACGGGGCCGGGCAGTAGCGACTCGTGGCTTTTCCAGGATGCCATTTCTCGCCCCGCTCGGTAGAAGTGAGGCCTCGCTGGAGATGAGTCGATGATCGCCAAGAAACCTAGTCCACCAACCACGCAGCGTCGTTTCCTCAATCCATGGGGCGAGCTTGATTATCTTTGCAAGAAGACCAGGTACTGGTTGTACATACGGTCCCATAAAGCCCGCGCTGAGCGATATTTGGATCGCTTGGACCGCGTTTTAGGTGAGTTGCCTGAAAATGAGACGGCAATCATCCGGCAGGAGGGCTTGGCGCTGCTCTACGAACTCAAAGGGAAGATCAGCGAGGCGATTGTCCATCGGAAACGTGAGATCCAACTCATGGAGCGGCTCCATCGAGACGCTATACCACACCATGTCGCAGGCGCAAAAGGTGGTACAATGCCTTCCATGAACGCCCTGCCCGCGAAAACCCCTGCTGACACACCGCCCGCCGCCGTCGCGCCCTTGCGGATTGGGTCGCTGCTGGTCGATCCGCCGGTGCTGCAAGCGCCGATGGCTGGTTTCACGAACTACGCCTATCGGCAGATCGTCCGCGCGTTCGGCGGCGCCGGGCTGCAAGCCACCGAGATGATCAGCGCCAAGGGTTTTCTGGCGATCGACGAGCGGAGCCACGAATTTCCCGAGCGCCTGTGGGGCGTCATGGACGAGCCGCGGCCGTTAGCCGTGCAGATTTGGGACAACGACCCGGCCACGCTGGCCGAAGTCGGGGGTCGGCTGGCGCACGAGTTTCGCGTGAGCGTCGTCGATATCAACTTCGGCTGTCCCGTCAAACAAGTCACTGAGGCGGCCCACAGCGGCTCGTACTTGCTGCGCGATCCCGATCGCGTGGGCGCGATCGTCGAGCGGGTGGCGCGGGCATGCGCTCCGACGCCCGTGACGGCCAAGATCCGACTGGGCTGCACGCGCGACAAGATCACCGCCGTCGAAATCGCCCAGGTGGTCGAGGCGGCCGGCGCCGCGGCGATCACGGTCCACGGCCGCACCGCCCAGGACTTTTTCCAAGGCTCGGCCGACTGGGAGCGGATTGCCGCGATCAAACCCTACTTGAAACGCATCCCGCTGATCGGCAACGGCGACCTGGACTCACCCGCCAAGGTGGTCGAGGCTTTCCGTCGCTACGGTATCGACGGTGTGATGATCGCGCGGGCGGCCTTGGGCAAGCCGTGGCTGTTCCGGCAATGCCAAGCGGCGTTGGCCGGCCAGCCGGTCCCGCCCGACCTGTCGCTGGGCGAGGAACGAGCGTTGCTCGTCGACCATTACCGCCTGGTGGTCGAACGCTTTGGCGGGGAGAAGGGAACGATCTTGATGCGAAAGTTCGCCTGCTGCTACGCGCAGGGGCGGCCGGGCGCGCGCGAGTTCCGTACCCACGCTTCGCGCGTGGCGACGCCCGCCGAGTTTCATGAGGTCGTGGATCGCCACTTTCCACGCGCCGTAGCTGAATTCGCAAGAATTCACGGCCTGGAACGCGGCGCGGCGCCGGAGACCGCGCATAAAACATAGCCGACCCGCCGCGGAAGCCGGGAGACACGCGCCATGCCGGGCATTGATTTCAGCGAATTGCGTCGGCGGGTTGTGATTACGCTCCCAAAAATCCGTGTCAATCTGTGTCATCTGCGGATTTTCTTCCTGTCGTCCGGCGTGCGGCCAGTTCCGCTTCCATCCAATCCAGGTATCCGTGGGCGCCCGCTTCAACTCGCGTGGCCAGCAGTTCCGGCACCGTGTAGGGATGCACCTCGCGGACGGCCGCTTCGACGGCCGGGAAAAGGTCGAGCCGTGACTTGGCGACCAGGCGCCACTCGGCTGCGGCTTCCACCTTGCCCTGCCACCAGTAGGTGCTCTCGATCGGCCCGGACACTTGCACGCAGGCCGCCAGGCGGCGTTCGACCAGCACGCGGGCGATCCGCTGGGCGGTTTCTTTGTCGGGGGTGGCGGTCACGATCTGGATGTAGTCGGACATGAGGGATTTTGAACTGAAAGCGAAATCCGCCGCAGGCGGTCGGCTTTCGGTTTTGCGAGCGAACGTAAACCACCTCGCACGCTGTGACATGACAACCGATTTCCGTAACCGCTACGGTGGAGTATCATGGATGGAAGTCATAACAGGCCGGAAAACAGGAGATGCGACGATGGCGGACGGCACGCGAGACACGCGGCGGCGTACGAGCGACGACCCATGGGCTCGCCAAGGCGTGGCGGCGCGGATGGGCTGGATGGGCACCATCGTCGCACTCTGGGCCGTGGCGGCGCGCCCAGCGATGATCGAAGCGCAGCCGCCCGCTCAACCGGCATTGCTCAAAGGCCACACGCATTCGGTCAGTTCGGCCGGTTTCACGCCCAACGGCAAGATCGTCGTCACCGGGAGCTTCGATCATACGCTCAAGCTCTGGGAAACGGCGACGGGCCGCGAGTTGCGTACGCTCACCGGCCACACGGGCCAGGTGCTCTCGCTCGACGTCAGCCGCGATGGAGCCAGCCTCGTCTCCGGCTCGCGCGATAACACGCTCAAGCTCTGGGACATGGTTCGCCCTGAACCCGTGGGCGAGCTCGCCGGTCACAAGGATGAAGTGCGGGGCGTGGCGATCAACGCCGACGGCAGCCTGGTTCTCACAGCGAGCCTCGACAAGACGGCGATCGTCTGGCAACGGGCCGACGGCAAGCCGCTGTTGACGCTCGCCGGACACGCCGCGCCGCTCACCCGCGCCGCGTTTCGCAAGGACAACCAGCAATGGGCCACCGCCGACGCCGCCGGCGCCATTCGGCTCTGGCAAGCGACCGACGGAGCGCCGCTGGGCGAGTTGAATTCGCCGGGTGGCGCCGTCACCGCCTTGGCTTTCCATCCGAACAACCAACTGCTGTTGACGGCGGGCGAAGATGGCCTGGTGAAAGTCTGGCAGTTGCCGCTGGTCGCGCCGCGCGTGCTCGCCGGGCATGCGCAGCCGGTCGAGGCCGTGGCGGCCAGTCCCAACGGGCAACTGGTCGCCACGGCCGGCGCCGATAAGAGCGTCAAGCTCTTCAACCCGGCGAACGCCCAGCTCGTGCGCAGCCTCGAAGGCCACGCGCAGCCGGTCGGAAGCGTGGCTTTCCGCCGCGACTCGGCACAGTTGGCCAGCGGCGACGCCGGAGGCGCCGTGCGGCTCTGGAACCCCAACGACGGCGCGCCGCAAGGCGAGTTGCTGGTGCCCGGCGGTTCGGTGACTGGATTGGCGTTTCATCCCAACCATCAGGCGTTCCTCACGGCCAGCGCCGACGGCACGCTACGACTCTGGCAACTTCCGGTCGCGGCGCCGCGGGCCTTGGCGGGCCACACGGCGCCCATTCGGGCCGTGGCGATCAGCCCCAACGGGCAACTGGTCGCGACCGCCGGCGCCGACAACACCGTGCGCGTTTGGAACTTGGCCAACGGCCAGACCGTGGCGACGCTCGCCGGTCATGCCGGGCCGGTGCTGGCCGTGGCCTTCAGCGCCGACAATGCGCGGCTTGCGACGGGCGGCGCCGACAAGTCGCTGCGTATCTGGACCGCGGCCGACGGAAAGCAGACGGCCATCGGCGAAGGGCACGCCGCCGAGGTCCGCGGCGTCGCCTTTGCTCCGGACGGCACCCAGGTCGCTTCGGCCGGCGCCGACAACGCGCTCAAGCAATGGAACGCGGCCGACGGCAAGGAGATTCGCACGCTGGCCGGCCACACCGCCGTGGTCACCTCGGTCGTCTACGCGGCCAAGGGCGCGCAATTGGTCAGCGGTTCGGCCGACATGACGGTGCGCGTTTGGAACGCGGCCGACGGCGCGCCGCTGCGATCGATTCCCGCCGGCGCGCCGGTCGCCGCCGTGGCCGTCAGTCCCGACGACGCGACGATCCTGTCGGCCGGCGGCGAGAACAAGCCCGTCATGCTCTGGAAAGCGGCCGACGGCACCGCGGCCGGCGGCTATGCGGGGCACGCTGCGCCGGTCGTCGGTGTTGGCTTTAGCGCCGACGGCCAACGGATCGTCAGCGCCTCGGCCGATGGGTTGGTCAGGGTCTGGTCGCCCGATGGCGTGACCCTCGAAGCCTTCGCCACGCCCAATGTGGCCGTCACCTCCGTGGCCCTTGCGCCCGACGGCAAGTCGGTCGTGGCGGCGGGCGCCGACAACCAGGCCCGTGTGTTGACACTGGCCGCCGTGCGAGCCTTTGTGGCGCATGCCGGCGCGGCCAACGACGTGGCCTTCGTCGGCGATGGCTCGCACTTCGCCTCGGCCGGCGACGACAAACTGGTGAAACTTTGGGACGCCACCGGGAAGCTCGTCCGCGAGTTCCCAGGCAGCGAAGGAGCGTTGTCGGCGGTCGCCGCGCGGGCCGACGGCACGCAACTCGCCGCGGGGGGCGCCGACAAGAACATCCACCTCTGGACGCTGGCCGACGCCAAACCGGCCGGCACGATCGGCACGCCCGCCGCCGTCACCGCGCTGGCCTACAGCGGCGACAACCTGCGCCTGGCCGCAGCGGGCGCCGACCAACGGCTACGGTTGTTCGCCCTGGCCGGCCCCGTGGCCCTCGAAGAGTTCGTCGTCGCGGGGGCGTTGACGTCGGTCGCGTTCCTGCCCGACAACAAGACGCTCGTGGCGGGCGGCGCCGACAACCAGGCGCGGATCTTCCAGCCGGCGATCGCGCAGGTCATCGCGGCCCACGCGGGCGCGGCGCGCGACGCGGTGTACACGGTCGATGGTTCGTTCATCGTTTCGGCCGGCGACGACCATCTCGTCAAGCTCTGGGACGGCAACGGCAAGCTGGTGCGCGAATTCGTCGGCGGCCAGGCGCCGCTCTTGGCCGTGGCGGTTCGGGCCGACAGTAGCCAGGTGGCCGCGGGCGGCTCGGAGGGGAAACTGCGCCTTTGGAACTTCGCCGACGCGAAACTCATCAAGACGATCGACACTCCCGCGGCGATTCAGGCGCTGGCCTACAGTGCCGACAAACTCAAGCTGGCCGCCGCCGGCGCCGACAACCACCTGCGCATCTTCAATCCGGCGGATGGCAAGCTGGTGGAGGACTTCATCGGCGCGGCCCCCATGACCTCGCTGGCCTTCTCGCCCGACAACAAGACGCTCGTCAGCGGCGGCGGCGCGCACACGGCCAAAATCTGGACGCACGCCTCGACGGCGCCGATCAAGAACTTTGCCGGGCACGGCGGGCAGGTGTACGGTGTCTGCTTCACGCCCGACGGCCAGGCGATCGCCTCGGCCGGCGCCGATCAGACGCTGCGGCTCTGGAGCGTGCCGGCCGGAACGCAGCTCAAACAATTCACCGGCCACCAAGGCTCGGTCTATTGCCTGGCCGTCAGCCCCGACGGCAACCTGCTGGTCTCGGGCGGCGCCGACATGACGGTGCGGTTGTGGGACGTGCCCGCCGGACGCGAGCTGAAGCAATTCCCCGGCATCGACGCGCCGATTTACAGCGTGGCCTTCAGCCCCGACGGCCGGCTGGTGGCGGCGGGAGGGCTCGGCAAGACGATTTACGTCTGGGACGTCGCCACGAGCGAGTTGAAGCAGACGATCACCGGCCACTCCGACCACATCTACCGTGTGGTGTTCAATCCGGCCGGCACGCGGCTCTTGTCGGCCGGCTACGCCGGGCACGTCCACGTCTGGAACCTGGCCGACGGGATGCGGCTTTTCACGACCAAGCTCCCTTCGGTCACGTACTTCGCCACCTACGCCCCCGACGGCGCATCGGCGATCGTGACCTGCGCCGACGCGAACTCGCATTTCCTGGATTTGCCGGCCACGGCGAGGTAGGTCAGCCCGGCGAGTCGCCGTTGCGCGGCTGGTCTAGCATCCACGGGCGGCCGGCGCCGCTCAGGCCCCTACAGATCGCATTACCTCCTCGGTAAGCTCCCTGCGCATTCGTTGCTGATGTTGCATTTCCAGCACCGCATTGATCGTATCGACGTCCTCGGCGTCACGAAGAACATCCTCCTTGATGACGTCGTTCTGCCAAAGCCAATAAGCGACCTCGCACCAATACCATAGCCAGATTCCGTCCGCAATTTCGCAAACCGGGCCGGGAAATCCGCCGGGACCGCGACGGCCGAAACGGCTGGCCGTGGCGTAGTGTATCAACTGCGAGAACTCAAAGCCTCGACCGGAACAGGGCCGCGTCGAGGGTCGACCAGAGATGCATCACCCAGCCCAGCAGGATGAACCAGAGGACAATGCACAAGATGAAGTGGAGGGCGGCCATCAAGGGCCGTCCCTGCAAGAACTGCCCGAGACCCGGGCACCAGAAACTGCACAGCGCGGCGATCACGTTGCCCGCCGACCCTTGTCCGGTCATGGCTCGCTCGTCCTCTGCAAATACCGCTGTTTGAAGGTATTCACAACCTCTTCGGCAGTTGGGGGCTCCCCGTTGTGCCGGGTGAACAGCCATTCCAGCGTGGCGATGTGCGTTTCCCCTAAAGCGGTGGTAAGGGCTGCGGCCGTTCCGCCGGAGATCACCCCCCCCGCGACAGTCCCAAACCCTGGGATAAGTTTCAGTAATGCACCAACGATGGCACGGCCAGCCACCGTCGCGCCCCCGACCATGCTGGCAACGACCTTCGTCAGCAGTCCTTTGTCGAATGAGAGTCCGAAGGTCGCCGTGATCCCGGCGAGCATCGCAACCTGGATCGGGACTATCAACCCCGCATCAGCGAACGGGATCGGCGTTGCCCCTATTGCTGCCGCCGCCGTCGCCGCCGCGGCCACAATTATGTGGGCTTGCTTTTTTTTCAGCCCGATGTCCACCTTTTGCGCGGCGGCAAAGGCACGGCGTTGGCCTTCGGGGACTAACTCATTCGTCAGGTCGATGAGTTCCCGAAGCCCGGTTTGCGGTATGACGTGCCCCCCATCAAGCTCCTCCGGAAAGGCACGGACACGCATCACGTTTCGGGCGATCGGCAACAAACTCTGGACTTCGGCGCGGAAGCCCTTGTCAGACCGGACCTGCGTGATGACGACGACGACGGGCATGTGTTCCGCAAGCATCTTCGTCAGATTCTCCTCCGCAGGCTCGACACGGCGCAGATCTTCAAGGATGCAAACCCAACCGACGTGGATGCGCTTGCGCGCGTCCGTTTCCTTGGCACGCTTGACCACGAAGCCCCTCAACTCCTGCAAGGTCACGTCGAAGTCGGCCAATTCCAGGCCGCGAGTATCGAAAATGGACAGAGGGATATCACCCTTGGTGATTTCTCGTGTGGTCTTGGTTACGGGCCGGCCTTGACCGGTCTCCGCCATGTTGCCCTGAAAGACGGCGTTGATGAGTGTGCTTTTCCCGGCTCCGGTGCGGCCAGCGATGAGGATGTTGACGTGCCCACGCTCCCTAAAGGCTTCGTGCAATGCCTTCTGAACCAAGGCTCCAATGTCGATGTTGTCGTGCAAAACTAAGCTCCTCAAATCAAGCACCTCAAATCCGGTGCGGAATCGTGAGTACCTCGCCGAACGCTACAGTTCAGCGGCCCTGGCCGCCTCCGGAAGCGTTGGACTCCCGGAAACCGATGTGGCGGCCCCGCTCGGCCGCGGCACCTGGATCGGCACGCCTGGCGACCGAGCCACGAGCTCTGCCCGGTGACGGTAGAGAATCGCGACGAGTTCATCGTCCTCGATATAACCGAGACCCTTTTCCAGGTGGGCTTCGCCCAGGAACCCAAGGTGGGCGAGTAGTTGACCGAGCCGCAAGTCCGGCGACAGGGACAACACTTCGGCCAGCACGGCCAAGGCCTCCCGCTGCAAGTCGTTCATGGTAGCAGGTCTCCGATTTTTGGACATCCGGTCATTCTAGATCGGGAAGCAACCATCAGCAAGCCGATGATCGACGGGATATGAATCACCCAGCCCAACAGGATAATCCGGGTTCATCGCGCAGGCGTCGATCTCGGCCGGAACAGGGCCGCGTCGAGGGTTGACCAGAGATGCATCACCCAACCCAACAGGATGAACTCACTTTGTGTTCGCCTCGACTTGTCGTCGGCACCATGCGACGTCGTCGGGCCCCCAAGTCGCCGACAAAGGCGCCGAGTAGTCGATGCAGCGGTGATACCGCCCGCGCTGGTAGGCCAGCGTGAATGCTTGGGCCAGGTCGAGCGGGACGGGCGGATCGGGTGGTGCTAATGGAACGTCGATCGTGGGCAGCTCTTGCCGGAGCGTCCAATAGTAAACATTGCAAAGGGGACGTCGAGCGGAATCGCCAACCAAAGCGTAGTAGTGGCCTTGAGGCAATGGTTGTCGCACGGGCAATCGCTGGCCGCCGATCAAGAGGTCGAGCTCGACCAAATGGACGCTTTGAGCCAGGATGGCCAGTCGCTTGGCTTCGTATTGATCTCGCCCCGTGCCGCGCTTGTTGTCGGGCGAAAGGACTTCCACGACGGCCACCAGATCGCGCTCGGGATGGCGCAGGATCTCGATCCAGGTTTCGCGGTTTTCCACGGTCATCGCATAGGGGATTGTGACCGGTTCGAGCATGGCCGTACCGCTTGACGGCGAATCCGTTGTTTCGCGGGCAAATGCCGATTGCAGGACGGCAACGTCGGGAATGACCAGCTTGTCCGTCTGCGGCTCCACTTCGATGAGCCGCACATGCTCCTGAATACGCGCATCGTAGTTGGGCGGCAGACGGTCGGCCAGAACCCCACAACAAGCACCGATGAACCAGTAGTGGAAGTCGGACCAATAGCCGGCCGCTTCCAAATAGGGATCCATTCCGGGAAACGGGCTGAGCATGGCGGCGCCTCGACGCATCAAGACCACGAGTTGCGGTGGTCACTCGCTACCCTAATCATACTTCAAATCATCCTCGCCACCAACGCCCACGCTCCCCCACATGGAACGGAGCACCGGGCAAGCAGAATTCGCAAGAATTCTGGCGTAACTCGCGTCCACGGCCTGACTTCTTGCGAAGCCAGCTACGGGACCATGAATAATCCGGGTTAGTATACCTTACCTTGCGTCGCCCGTAGCCGCTCAAGCAGCATCTGCGCGTCGCGATGCCCCGGCGCGTGGGCCAACGCGGCTCGAAGGCGGGCGACCGCGGCCTGCTGGTCGTGTCGGGCCAGATGCACCAGGGCCCATCGATAATCAACCTCAGCCGGATCGGCGCCGTCGGCCGCCGCGCGTTTCAGGTCGGCGGCGGCCTCGTCGAATTGCTTCTCCCGCGTGTAGAGCGCCGCGCGGCGCAGCGCGGCGACGGCGAAATGAGAATCGCATTGCAAGGCCCGTCCGTAATCGCCCAGGGCCTCCATCACCTGGTCCCGCGCGGCGTACGCCAGCCCGCGATTGTAGAAGCACTCGGCACTCGCGGGCGCCAAGGCGACGCAAACACAGAACGATCGCAACGCCTCCTCGTGACGCCCGAGCCGGTAACGGCAGACGCCAAGGTGGAAGTTCGGCCAGAACGCCTGCGGCGTCTCCTCAACGGCCCGCGAAAACTCATCGCTCGCCGCCTCAAGCCGACCCTCATGCATCATGCGCCGGCCCAGCGCGTCGTGCTCCCAATCCGAGTGAAGCGCCGCGCCGAGCGCGATCGGCGGCGCGTCGATACCTTGCAACGCGGCGGTGTGCGAGGCGCGTTCGGCGTCAAGCGCCGGATCAGATCCCAGAACGCCTTCGGCCTCGGCGAGCAACCGCAGCGCCTCGCGGCGGAGACCCGCCACGTCGGCCTCCGCGGTCCGCCGCACCCGCAGGCCCGACCACAAAATGGCAAGATCCAACAGATCGGTCCGCATCTGGCCGGCAAAAGCAGCGTCGGTCGAAACGCCGTCGGCCGAAAGATCAAGGGCCGAGTTCCCGGAGGTCGCGTGGGCGAATTGCCCGACGATCTGGTCGCGAGCGGCCCAGATCGCACGGCAGCCGTCGTCGATTCCCGCCGGAACCGCGTCCGGCGGCCCACAGTCGAGGAACCGCAACTGCTCGACGAGACGGTGCAAATCGCCGGCGAAATTGCGCCACTTCGCGACGTCGATTCGATCATCCAGATCGCGCTTCAGCCTGACGTAGCCGGGCACGAAGCGCAGACGATCGAGCCCGGCGCGCAAGCGATCGATCGCGGCGGGAAAGACACCTCGTTCGAGCAGATCTTCGCCTTCCGTCAGCGCGCGCTGGGCGTCGTGGACCTGCCGGCCGATCATCAGCGGGCCCCCGCCGACGAAGGCGAAAGCCAGCGCGCCGCCGAGGGCCAGCCGCGCCAGCGAGTGCGGCTTGCGGCGGCGCCACTTCCGCCAGCGTTCGGCCAGGCTCCGGTTGGCGACGCCGCGCAACGGCAAGTCGGCCAGGTGACGACGTAGATCGTCGGCCAGCGCGGCGGCGTCGGGATAGCGGTCGCGCGGTTCGTGGCGCAGGCATTTGCCCAGCAGGTCTTCGAGGCCGCGCGTGACGCATGCGTTGCGCTCAGCCAGGGGCGGCCGTGGGGCCACGTCCGCTCCGGCGGTCACTTGCCCGCCGAGCGCCTCGTAGAGCAGTACCCCGAGCGAGAAGACGTCAGAGCGGGCGTCGACCGGGAAGGCGACGCCGCCGCCCCCACGGATGGCGGCGAGCGCCGCCGCTTGTTCGGGCGACATGTAACCCGGCGTGCCGCCGAGCCATTCGTCGGCCGGGGCGCCGGCCGGCAAGGGGGCCCGCGCCAGGTGGAAGTCCAAGAGCATCGGCTGACGGTCGGCGGCCAGCAAAACATTCGATGGCTTCACGTCGAGATGGACCAGTCCCCGTTGATGAGCGTAGTGCAAGGCATCGGCGAGGCAAGCGCCGATCCAGCAAACGGCCTCGACGTAGCCGCTCGTTTCCAGGAACTGCGCGTCCGTCGCGGGAACCGTCAGCAAGAGGCTCGGGTCCGCTTGCCGCCGGTCCAACGCCGCCACGAGCGAGCGGCCGCTGCGCCGTTCGGGTGGCTGGTCCTTGAGGTCGGCCAAGAGGGTGTCGAGACTCGCCCCGCCAAGGTACGGCATGCACAAACCTCGCAAACCTCGGGCCGGAAAATGTTGCACCAGGTAAAGCGGTACGATGCCGGTGTGCTGCAAGCGAGCCAGCGAGAGGTGTTCCGCGGCGGTGGACGAGGTGAACTTGACGACCACCTGGCGGTCGGACAAGGCGGGCTGCGTGGCCAGAAAGACGCGCCCGTTCGCCCCGCGCCCCAACTCGGTGAGCAGGCGGAATTCGCCCAGTTCGTCTCCGGGTTGAGGCAAGACGGGCGGCGCCTGGTCCGCGAACATCTCGCCGCAGGCCAAGAGCAGTTCCAATTCCGCTCGCCAATGTGGGAAGCGCGCGTGCAGTTCGCCGGCGTCGACCTGCTCACCGGACTCCTGCCGCAGGCAGATCTCCTCGCAGATCAGTTGGATCGCCAACTCGGCGTCGGCCGCGGGGCTGCGCGCGAGGAACCGCTCGACGGTCGGGCGTTCTCCGCGCCGCCAAGCGAGCTGGAACTCGCGGGTCAAGCGCGAAGCCGCGTCGGGCACGTCGTCGAGTCCAGGGTCCGAGCCGGCGGGATTCCAGCGCGGGGTAAGCCGCGCGGGGCCACTCACGCCGTGCCTCGCGAGGCGGGCGCCGCATCGAAGGGCGTTCGCTCGGCGACCGCCAGGCGCTTGGCCAGATCATAGAGGATGCGGCGGACGCTGCTGGGGTGCAAGCCCGTCCGCGAGGCGATCTCGGCCAAGGGAAGCCCCTGGCGTTTCAGGTTCAGCAGCTCGTGGTGAGCCGGCGGACACAGCGCCAAAAGTCGTTCCCAGAGCTCGCCGGCCCGCGCCAGTTCACTCGGCTTGGCCTCGCCGCCGGCCACGAGCGACGGATCGTGTTCGCCGTCCCCCACGCGCTCGTGCTCGAGCTGGGCGCGGTGCTGCCGCACACGGTCGATCAGCCTGCGGCGAGTCGCCGTGACGAGGAACGCCCGCAGTTGCGCGGCGCTCGAAAAACTCCAGCGCCCTTCCCGGAAACCTTCGACGAGGTCGGTCCACACCGATATCACGACGTCTTCCGAATCGAACTTGGCGCGCAGCGCTCCCGAGATCCGGCGCCGGACCAGCGCCCGCAGGCCCGGCGCGACGTTGAGAAACACCTTCTCCACCGCGTCCGGGTCGCGGTCGGCAAGCGACTTCAGCAGTTGGTCAAGCGATACGGCGCTCATCGTGCGACAGTGTACCTGTGGGGAAATCGGTCATGAAGCCGTCGTCGCCCCGGCATCCGCTCATGTCGTGGCGTCGGCGAAGTGGCGGCCGTGTCCATCTGGAAGTGGCGTCTGGCGGCGTAGCACGCCACGCCGCCCGCGGCAAGACCCCAGAAAACGCGATCCGCGTCGATCAGCGAATCGGCGACCTGCCCGCCCAATTCGTCGATGTCCGCCAACACCGCCTCGAGCGCCTGCCCCAGTTGCTCGGCGTCGATCGACAACCGCGGCGCCAGCGGAAGCGCCAACGTCCACTGCCAAGGCGTGTCGGTGGGAGTCGCGGCGGGTCGCGGCGCGGTCGGCGCGGCGCTGCCGCGCGTCAAAAGTCGTTGGGACGCCGCGGCCAGTGCCAGCGCGTCGAGCGCGGCGTCATGCGGCGTGTCGGGCGAGCTCCAAGCATTGGCCGCCGCGCCCGCGAGCGCGGCTTGCGACAAACCGCCGACCACGCAGCCGTTCAGACCCGCCTTCACCGTCGGCGCCGGTCCCATGGTCGAAGATGTCAAAACAGTGTCTTGGCCGGTTCGTTGTGGGTCCATGTCGTCATCCGTGTGCCGCATGGCGCCGGTCAATTGAATGGCCGCCGCCTGAAGCCGGGCGTCAAGCGCCAAGGAAGAGTCGGGGCGCGACGCGGCATTGCCAAACTCGAAGTCGCGCGCGTCGTCGCCTGCCATCCTCATGGGTGCCCCATCTCGCCCAAACGACAGCGTGGGGAACGACATCGGTTCGTTGACATGAAACATCTCCCCTGGGTCTGAGCCGACTCGGCCTGAGCCGGCTCGACCTTCGCCTTGACGTGCGAACGCGTCGTGCGCCAAGTTCGGCAAATCGCCGTTCGCCGGCGCGTCGCCGCGCGCGTCGTCGCGTTGCAAGTGATACCATTGGGGATTGCCCTGAGGCTCGCCAAGCCAGGGCGTGAAGGACGCGGTCCCAGCGCCTGCTTCAACGTGCGCGGTCTCAGCCCCTGATTCAAAGGGCACTGTCACTCGACCGGCCTGCTGATTTGCCTCCAGGCGAGTCGGCATCTCCGGCCCGGCCGCGACCGCCAAAAGATGACGGCACTCGAGCGACTCCAAGATCGTGAGGCGTCGCGGGCGGAACCTGGGCCGAGTCGCTGATTGGACGAACACCCTTCGATACCTCTTGGGTGAATCGACGATTCTCTTCGCGGGTGGCCCGAGCGGTGCTAGCACGCCCTCGCGACCCGCCGCGCCGGCATCTCCATCTGCCGGCAAACGGGTTCCATTTTAGTGCAGGTTCGCTTGAGGGCAATCGCAATAACCGAGCCCCCCCCTGCCAAGGTGGGTTTCGGAGTTATACTTCACGCGGCCACGAATGAGACATTTTGTCACGAGAAGGTGGTGGCTGGTGGCAGAGCGTAAGCGATGCCCCGGCTACATAGCGACCGGGGCATCGCTTAGGCTCTGCCCCAGCCACCGTGAACGTCTCATTCTCGGCCGCGTTCCTGGGGCTATCGCCCTCGTTGTTCTACACATCTTCCAAGAGGCCACGGGAATGTCTCATTCTGGGCCGCGCACAGTATAGAAACCACCGTGAAACTCCAGGGGGCAAGCCGGGCAAGCCCCTGGCCTCTTACGAAGAAGCCCGTGATTGCCCAACATTCCCATTTCACCACCTGCGATCAAAAGATGTGTAGAACAACGAGGGCTATCGCCCCAGGCTATGCACCATCGCCGCTCTGCGGCGTCCGCATCGTGGGACTCCCAGGCCGATGGTTGCTCCCACCGAGGCCGCGGAACAAAAACCGGCCCGTTGTGTCGGCCGCGTGAAGTAGATCGCGCGATGTCGTTTCTTGTCGAAAAGCCGCGCGCGCTTTGGGCCTTGGCTTGCGTTTCATCAGATGGACGGGCCACGACCTTGGCGGCCGTGCTCCCGTGCGAAAGGACGCATTTGTCGGCCGTCCGGTGGGAGTGCCGTTGGCCTTCAAGCCCCACCGGCGGCCGGCGTATTGGCGTGGTAGCTCTTGGGCAACACCGCCAACTCCTACATGGCCGGGAATTCGTAGCGGGCGTCGATGCGGATCGCGGCGTCGTGCGGGCAGTGGTAGACGCAGGCCGGCTCTTTGCTCGCCAGGCTGCCGCATAGGTCGCAGACCACCGCCCGCTCACGGACTTCCCTGGTTTCGTACTTCTCGTCAACCGGCCGAGGCGGCGTCGCATCGCCGCGCTCGAATGGGCTCCGCTCGAGTTGACCCAGTTCGAGATCGACCAGCCGGTTCATGTGGATCGAGCCATAGGGGCAGTTGTCGGCGCACAAGCCACAACCGATGCACCAGTCCTTGATCTCGATCTCGCCGTCGCCGCCGCGGACAATCGAGCCGACCGGACAGCCGATCATGCAGACCGGATCGAGGCACTTGCGGCAGGCGTTCGGTATCAGGTACTTGCCAAACCGAGGCCCGTCGAGGAACAACCGACTCGCCCCGTCGTCGTGAACGCGAATGCAGGCTTGCACGCAGTCGCCGCAGCGAGTGCAACGGTCGAGGTCGATCAGCATCAGTTTCCGCCCCTGGATCAGCCCCAGTTCCTCGAAGCGAGGATGGGTCGTGATCTCGCCGGCGCCGGCCGCGCGGCGACTCTCGACGGGCGCCTGGTCGCGCTTCTTATAGGTTTCGATCTGAGTGTCGAAGCGCGCCTGTAGGGCCGGTCTTGCCTGGCAAATGTGCTCCAACTCTTCGCGGCTGATACCGATCCGCACCAGTTCGACCGTGGACGGTGCCGCGCCGTCGCCGCAGTCGGGATGCCCGAAGGCCACGCACGTCGCGCTGCGCGGCAGGTTCAGCAGCACGCCCGCCTCGCCGAAGAAATCGCCGCGGCCGAGGTACGTCAGCGTGCGCGAGTCCTTGGCCGCCCATGGCCGCTTGGGCAGGCCGCGCGGGCAGAGCACTTCCAAAAGCCAGCGGTGGAACTCACGGCGATTCAAGTCGTTCCACTCCTTGACCTTCTCGGGAAACGTCTCCAGAATCGCCTCGGCACGCGGTTCGTCGACGGCCGCCGGCAGATCCGCTCGCTTGGAACCTAGCTTTCCGACCAGTTCATGGCCGGCGATCAGAGTGTTCACGGCCCGTTCGATTTCAGCAAGGGCCTCTGAGGGAACCGAGCCGGCAGGGTCCGCGGCGGCCTGGCGCACGGCGGCCTGGGCCGTCGCGTCGAGCAAACCCCAGACTGTGGCCGCGGCGCCGCGGCCCTCGGCCAGGGCCGCCAGTTCGCCGGCCAAGACATGCCCTTGCGCGGCCGGTAGATCTTGGGCCCGCAGCAGATAGTGCAGATCCTTGACCACTTTCACCAGGCCTCCGCGGATCACGTAAAAAGCGTCGGAGGGTTCGCCTTCGTCGAAGATCACCTGGCCGTTTTCGTAGCTCACCAACTCGGTCTTGGCGCGCACCAGGTCGAACTGCGCGTCGTCGAGCATGTCGAACACCGGCAGCTTGCGCAGTTGCGGCCCCAAGGCGCGGCGGCGGTAGACATCGTCCATTCGCCGGCGGTAGGTCTCGTCCTTGCGGACCTGTTCGAGGATGTTCCGCGACATCTCCAGCACGTAACATTCCTCATCGGCGACCACGGTCGCGGAACGGGGCACGCGGCCCATGCAACTCATTTCGCCGAACAAGTCGCCTTCGTACATGCCGTCGCGCCGCGTCGCCAGCGGAATGTCGGCCGGACCGTCGTTGGGAATGAATTTCGGCAACGCCTTTTCCGGCGCCGGCGCTCCCGTCAGCGACTTGAGCAGTCGCCCCATGAACCCGGATCGTCGCGCCTTGGGCGCCAGGTTCAACTCGATCAGGACCGTCGCCACCTGTCGGCGACCGTTTTCCGCCGCGGCCGAGGCCTTGGCACGCCGGCGCCAGGCGCCGAGTTCGCGCTCGAGTTCGTCGCCCAGCGAGTCGAGGCGCGGTCCATCGTGGAGCGCGTTTTCGGGGCGGAGCGATTGCCGCTTCTTTTGGACCTCGATGAGTTGGCCGTCGCGCAAGGCCACCACGTCGGCGGCGGTCAGAATGTAAAACGCCGTCCAACCGGCGTCGCCCTGCCGCACGATCGTCTCGCCCGGCCGGTAGCGGCGGAGCACCACCGTGCCAGGGTACTTTTCGACCGAAGGCATTCTCTTCAATGACTCGAACAGCGAGATGTGTCCCAGTTGTTCGAGCGGGAGGTATTCATCGCCGGGCCGCGGCGGCAGGCTGACTTCGGGGTTCACGACGATGGGAGGCATGCGCTCGTGTGCTTTCGACAAGGACGATGGTGGCCAAGGCGGTTCCCGCATGATAGCCTTTTTTGAACGCCGCCGCCAAACCCGCGGCGGTGCCCGCGGTGCCCGGTCGATGCTGGCAAACCACGGTGCCGGCCGTTAGAATCGTTCCCGCCGGGCGTGCTTCTCGTTCCCACGCTCCGCGTGGGAACGGCTCCGCGGACGCTCCGCGTCCCCGTTGCCCCGAACAAGGAACAGGGTTCAGCCGACACCCATGCGGGTGCGGCGCGGAGTTTTACGTGCTGATCGACCGTAGCCACAAGCGCTGGTGCCTGGTGACGGGCGTACTGTTCCTGATGAGCGGCGCCCTCTACTGGTTCTACGCGCAGGGAGCGGCCGGTGGGCCGCGCGGCGGCAGTCCGCCCGGCCTGGCGTTCGGCGCCGCCGGCAGCGCGCTGATGGTCTTCGCCGGCTTGATCGCGCTTCGCAAGCGGGTGCCCGAATGGCGGATTGGCAGCGCCCAATTCTGGCTTCGTGGGCACATTTGGCTGGGCCTGCTCAGCGTGCCCTTGATCTTGTTCCACGCCGGTTTTCGCTGGGGCGGGCTGTTGGAACAACTACTCTTGGCGGTGCTGGCCGGCGTCGTCGCCAGTGGGGCGTTTGGCTTGGTTTTGCAGCAGGTTCTTCCACGGCAGATGACCACGCGCGTGCCGCTGGAGACTTTCCACGCCCAGATTCCGCATGTGTGCGACGTGCTGCAAGTCGAGGGCGACGTGCTGGTGGCGCGGCTGTGCGGATCGCTGGCGGTGACCGCGAATTTAGAGGTGGCAACCGATGAACGCCTGAAACGCCTGGGCGTCAACGACCGGCGCCCGTTGAGCGTCGTGTACGCGGTTTCGCCCGACGCGGTCGCGACGTCGGTGCCGGTTCCGCCGAAGCGGCAAGGCGTGATCCATGAGGCTTGGAAGGCGTTCTGCCCGGAGTTGAAGCGATTCTACCTCGCCGACGTGCGTCCGTTCCTGAGCCGCGATTTTCTTCGCGGTGATCCATTGGCCGACGAAGCATCGGCCGACGGCCGGTTCGCATTGCAACGCGTCCGGCTCCCGAGCGAGTTGCACGAGGCGCTCGATGAGCTTGCCGCGCTGTGCGAGGAGCGCCGGCAATTGGCGGCGCAGGCCCGTATCCACCGTTGGCTGCACGGATGGCTCTTTCTGCATGTGCCGTTGTCGATGGCCCTCTTGGGCCTGGGCGCCGTGCATGCCGTTTTGGCGCTCTATTATTGACAAAGTCGTCGGCGCAGGCGCCTGCTATATTCTGCACGCGGCCTGCTCCGACACTAACCCGCGGCGCAAGCTCACCGGGTCCGCGAAGCGGCCCACGAATCGGGAAGGATCATTTTTACGAAAAAAGCACGATCGTTGCGCAGCAACGGACGTGCGAAAAAAGAACGGCAGCGAAGCGAAAAAAAAACGACCTCCGAATACCCCATGACGTCTGAGCGAGCCGCGAAAGCGGCATCCAATTGCCGCGCCACCCTTCGCCTTACCACACGCTCTTTTGGATCTCTTGGGGAGGGGTTTCGGAGTCGTTTTTTTTCGCGCAGCGACGAAGCACGGAGGGCGATTAGTCTTCGTACCCCGGACGGTCGCCCGCCGCGGCCCGTTCGCGCTCCAGCGCGCGATTCAACGACGAAATCGTCACGTATCCGGCGACGGCGTCTGCGCGCCCGAGTTCCTCAATCGCGCTGTCAGCGCCCAGGACGTTCGCGATCCTGGCAAAACCGTACCTTTACCCGACGAAAGCCTCGGCGCGTGTGGCACAGATGCGCGCCGCGGGGGAAAAAGTCTTAACGCGTCTAGAGCCGGGCAATCCGCCGAGACGGATTTCCTGGTCGGTACAGGTGCGGTTTTGCCAGTTTTTTCTTGCGCAGTTTCGGCTGCGCCGAAGCCGCGTTTTGCGCTGCGGGTTGGTGTGCGGACTTCCGAATGTGTCATTCCCGGCCGCGTGCGGTATATAATGGAAAAATGCCCGACGAGCGCAGCAGCAAATCGCTTTCCGAACGGGTGGAAATCACATTCCACCAGCGGCCAAACCGCGCGCGGCAACTGCGTTGGCGTTGGTCGCTGGCCGCGTTGGCGCTGGTGCTTTTGGTGCCCGCCGTGGCGGCCTTCCGCGGCGACCGCCGGCCCTATCAGGCCAATCCGGTTTCGCAGGCGCACCAGTTGATCGCCAACGACTGCGCGAAGTGCCACGACGGGTCGTGGCAACCGCTGGCCCGCCTGCTGCATTTTGACGACCGGCGCGTTTCGACGTCAGACGAAGCCTGTGGCGTCTGCCATGCCGGGCCGATCCACCACAAGAACCAGCCGGGGCCGCCGGCTCACTGCGCCGAGTGCCACCGCGAACATCGCGGCCAAGCGCCCTTGGCCCGCGTGGACGACGCGGCCTGTGTCCATTGCCATCGCGACCTTAAAACCGCCGACGGCTCGCAGCCGAGCTTTGTTCCCGTCATTGACGACTTCGCCGGCCATCCGGAATTTGCCGTTCAACGCGAGTCGGGCGAGGCGCCCGGTCGCGGGCACCGTGTGCGCGAAGCGGCCCGGCCCAAGACGGGAGGAGGCTGGGAAGACAAGGCCACGATCCGCTTCAACCACCACAAGCACCTGCCCCAAGGCGGCGTGCTCCGGCTCGACGGAACGCACCAAGAGTTGTCATGCGAAGCATGTCATCAGACCGACCGCGCCTCGGGCTACATGCTGCCGATCAAGCACGACCAACACTGCGCCGAATGCCACGAAAACGAAGGCAACTTCGATTACCTGCGCGGAATCGACGCGCTTGGGCCCGGCGGAGGGGCGCCAACTCAAAAGCGGCGCCGTGAAGGGCAAAGAGCTCATGTGGCACATGGTTCCGTGGCGCAGGTGCATGCCAAGCTGATCGAGTTCTATACGAACTACCTGAAATCGCCTCCCGTCGGCGCGCCCCCGCCTTCGGGCGACGCGGTGGTGCGCGAGATACCGGGCCGCGGGCCGCCGTTGACCGAGGAGGGATGGGCTTGGGTGCGGGGCCGTCTCGACGACGCCGAACGCTTGCTGCTCGGCAACCAGCAGCAACACGGCTGCCGCTATTGCCACACGGCGGTCTCGAAGAACGACGGCGGCTGGGAGGTCGAGCCGCCGAACATTCCCGTCCGCTGGCTGAAGCACGGCAAGTTCCGCCACGACAGCCACGCGCTGCTAAGCTGCACCGAGTGCCACGTCCGCGTCGATGAGAGTTCTGATACGTCCGACGTGCTCCTGCCGGGGATCGCTACCTGCCGCAAGTGCCATTCCGCCTCGCCGGTGGCCGGCGCGGTGGGCGTGGCCCGCACCGATTGCGCCGAGTGTCACAATTACCACAATCGCGCGGGCAAGCCTTTCCACGGCCGGCTTTCCCTACAATTACGGGAAGTCGAGTCCGACCAGGCGCGCCGGCCGCCCGACCAAGGGAGCGAGCCATGACTGAACCGCGGCGGGGCCTGCCCATGACGTTCGTTCGCGCGCTGGGCGTCTTGGCCGCCTTCTTGGCCGCGGTGGCCCTGCCGGCCGCCCTGGCCGCCGCGCAGCCGCCGGAAAAGATCGCCACGGGCAAATCGTCGTCGTCCGGCGTTCGCTGGATGGGTTCCCCCTCCTGCTCGGCCCAGGCTTGCCATGGGGACGTCAAACCCGACGCCGCCGCGCCCAATGTCTGGGGCAACGAGCACACGATCTGGATCGAGAGCGACCGCCATTCGCGGGCCTACGAGGTTCTGTGCGACAAGTTGTCGCGGCAGATCGCCGAGCGGTTGAAGATTCCGGCCGCCCATGAGGCCCAACAGTGCCTGGCCTGCCATGCGCCGCGTCACTCGCGGCGAAGCGAACATCCGGCGGCGGTCAACGGCCCGTTCGCGCCGGGTGAGGGCGTCGGCTGCGAAGCATGCCACGGCCCGGCCGAAAAATGGTTGGAACCGCACACGCGCGGCAAGTTGTCGGCGGACCAAAAAACGACGCTCGGCATGAACGATACCGCGGATCTCTTCGAGAGGGCCAAGCTCTGCGCCGAGTGCCATGTGGGAAGCCCAGGTGGCGACCAACTCCCGGCGCGCGACGTGAACCACGACCTGATCGCGGCGGGGCATCCGCCGCTTCGGTACGAGTTCGGCACGTTCTTGGCCAAGATGCCTAAACACTGGACCGAAAGACGGCGGGATCCGGTCGCTCCGGACAAGGTCGACACCGGTTTCGATGCCCGCGTCTGGGCCGTGGGCCAGGCCGTTTCGGCCGCCGCGGCGCTGGAATTGCTGGCGGATCGTGTTGAGCGTTCGAGTTCGCGTTCCGCGCGAGCACCCTGGCCTGAATTCTCGGAATACGATTGTTTTGCTTGCCATCACGACTTGCGATCCGACCGTTGGCGTACCAAGCCGCACCGACCCTCGGGGGATGGGCAACGCCAACTCGGCGTACCCACCTGGGGCACATGGTACTATCCGCCGCTGCCACGGCTGTCGCCAATCGGGCCAACTCCCCGCGCGGAGCTGCCCGGGATGCTCGCCGAGTTGCGCGTGCTGATGCGGTCGCCCGCCGCCGACCGGCCGGCCGTCGCGGCCCAAGCCGGCGAGGCGGCGCGCTCGCTGGGGCTTTTCGCGCGCGATCTGGCGCGCGCGCGCTACGATCGCGCGGCGATCCAGCGACTGCTCGCCGCGGCGGCCGATCCCTCGTCCGAGGTCGCCCCGGCCAACTGGAACGAAGCCGCGCAATGCTACCTGGAGTTGGTCGCGCTGCGGCATGCCAACCTCGCTCTGAAGGGCCAACGCATTCTGGACGACCAGGCGTTCAGTCCGCTCCTCCGCCAACTTTACGAGGATCTGTCGTTTTCGCCTCTCGACGCCGCTCCGGCGGCGCGCCGCGACGATAGCCCGCGCGACTTCGACCCGAATGAAGAAGTCAAAGTCGCGGGCGGTTGGGTTCATGCCTCCGCGCGGGAACAGGCGACGGACGCGGTCAAGGCGCAATTCATGGGTGTCACGATATGTGCCGATTGCCACGAGAAGCCGAGCGAGTTTCGTAAGCGACAAGGTTCGACGAAATGGGTGCGGTTGACCGAGTCGGCCATTTGGCTCAAGCAGGACAAACACGCGCTGGCGTACCAGAGGATCGACACGGAACCCGTGCGAAAATGGGCGTCGCTCATTGGGATCAAGGAGCCAACCACCGACCCACGGTGTTTGAGTTGCCATTGCGACGAGATGCCCGACAGTCCCAACTTGGACGACTTCAATCGGCGGCAGGGCGTTACCTGTGAATCGTGTCATGGCGCTGGTTCGAGGTACAGGGATGAGCACGCGAAACCGACCTGGCGCGTGATGCCCGCATCTGAGAAACGCGACCACTATGGCATGATCGACGTGCGCGATCCGCGTGAACGGACCAAGCAATGTCTCTCCTGCCATCTCGGAAACGTCGAGCAAGGCAAGATCGTAACCCATGCAATGTACGCGGCCGGGCACCCGCCGCTGACCGGTTTCGAGGTGCGGACGTTTGGCGCCCAGATGCCGCCGCACTGGCGCCCTCTGGAAGACAAGCTACCATTTCTTGATGACAAGGCGCAGGCCAAGGCGATTTGCGACCAACTGGGCTATCGCGCAGGCGACCTGCGCGGCGTCCAGTCGGTCGTCGTCGGCGGGGTCGAGACGCTACGAGTGTCGCTCGAATTGGCCGCGGCGCAGGCGACCCAGGCGAGCCCGCGGAATGGCTGGCCCGACTTCGCCCAATACGATTGCGCGATGTGCCACCACAAGCTGCGAGTGCCCAGTTGGCGACAACAGCGTCCCCTAGGGGGCCGGCCCGGCATGCCGGGCCGGCGCGCCTGGCCCTTGGTCCTGGCCGAGCTGGGCATCCGTCACGTCACGCGCGAAAAACCACGCGAAACGCGGCGCTTGACGAAGGAATTCCGTGAGCGATTCGATCGGTTCGACGCTCTGTTCCGGGCCGATCCGTTCGCCGAACCGCGGGATCAGGAGCAGCTCGCCGCCGCCGGTCACGATTGGGCGGTTTGGCTTGAGGAACACGTCGCCGCGCCGTTGCAAACCTGCCGCTACGGGCGCGAGGAGGCGCTGGAACTGCTGCGCGATCTGTGCGACCTTGCCCAAGGGCCCGACCTCGACTACGACTCGGCGCGCCAGGTGACCTGGGCTTTCGACGCGATCTACTCGGCTTACTCGGACGGCCGCGACCCGGTGCGTGCGCGACTCGACGAGTTGGCTCGTCAACTTGGCATAGGGCTTCCCGTCCCGCCCAACGCCGGGGAGATCATCGACCAAGAGCGGCCGTCCCTTGCGGTTCCGGGTCGTGACGACCCCGACGCGTTCCGCGCGGGGTTCGCCGAATTGGCGAAGCGGCTGCCGGCCAAGGCAACGCCGTAGGGTGGGCACCGCCCACCAAGGTTTGGGCTGTAGCCGGGGCATCGCTTACGCTCTGCCACCAGCCACCACCTTCTCGTGACAAAACGTCTCATTCTGGGCCGCGCACAGTATAATCGGCGGTCAGGCCCTTCGGCCGGGGCCGAGCGCGTAGCGGAGAATTTTCTTGACCGCCTCGCGATCGCCGCTGGCCCAAAAGATGATCTTGGCGCCGGCCAGCATGATGCCCATCGCCAGCCAACACAGCAAGAACGTCCCGCCGCCGATGACCGTCACCGCGAGATACGGCGCGCCGGCGAGCTTCGTGCCGTTGACGTCGATGGTCAGCTTGTCGCCCCCCACCGTGTCGGCCCATTGCCGGAAAAGCTCGGTCGACTCTCGCGGCGCTCGCAAGCCGTCGTACAGGGCGTTGAATACCTTGAGCGTCGCCCACAGGCCGACCACGATCACCACAATGCCCAGGCAGGTCGCCACCAGCCGGCCGCCCCCCTCCAGGGAGAAGGAACTTGTGGCGAGGCTCGGGTCGTTCGGTCGCGGGATGAATTCGTCCTGTTTCATGGTAGGCGATTTTATCACGAAACGTCGATCTCGGCCAGCGGGCCGACGGCGATCGTGGTGCTGACCGTGAGCGGGTACTTCGCCAGCACGGCGGCCAGTTGGTCGAGCGTGACGGCGTCGACGGCGTCGAGATCGTCCTTCACCGAGCGGTACTCGCGGCGGTAGGTCCAATTCGATCCCAAGTTGAAGAGCCGGCCGCGCGGCCGCTCACTCGACAGCACGACGCGCGAGTTGATCTTGTTCTTGGCCTGCCCCAGCTCGGCCGCGGTCACGCCGCCGGCCTCGACGCCGCGGTAGATTTCGAGCACGCGCCGCAAGTTGCCGGCCGTCTGCTCGGGCTCGCAACTCAGGTAGGTCATGTAAAGCCCGGTCCCTTCGTAATCGCAGTGCCCGAGGTTCGCGCTTTCGGCCAGGCCGGGGTCGACCAACTCCCAGAAAAGGCGGCTGCCGGAGTCGTCGCCCAGGATGGTCGCCAGCAGCTTGGCGGCGAAGCGGTCGTCGTCGGTCGCGCCCGGACCATTGGCGAGTTGCAAAACGTATTCCTGCGTGGCGCTGGGATGCAGCAGGCACTCGAAGCCCGCGTGCGGCGCGGCCCGCTCCGCCGTGCGGCCGGCCTCGAACGGCTCCCAGCCGCCGCAGTATTCGCCGGCCGCCGCCAGCAGCGCGTCGAAGTCGACCTGGCCGGCGGCCACCAGCGCGATGTTCGCCGGGCTGTAGCGGCGGCGGAAGTATTCGCGCATCGCCTCGACCTTCAAGTCCGTGATGCTTCGCACCGTGCCCAGCACGCTGTGGCCCAGCGGGTGCCGGCCGAAGTGCGCGGCGCGCACGCGGTCGTCGGCGCCGAAGGGGGGTTGGTCGGCGTACATCCGGATCTCCTCGATGATGACCTTCTTTTCCGTGTCGAAGTCGTCGTCGCGCAGCGAAGGCCGGAGGATGTCGCTCAACAGGGCCAGCGCCGGCCGCAGGTATTCGGGGAGCACGGCCGCGTGGTACACCGTGTGCTCTTCGTTGGTGAAAGCATTGTAATGGGCGCCCATCTCGTCGAACTCGCGGTTCACGTCGTCGGCCGAGCGCGTGGGGGTGCCCTTGAACACCATGTGTTCGAGAAAATGGCTCACGCCGGCCACGTCGTCGGCCTCGTCACGCGCGCCGGTCTTGACGAAGAAGCCCAAGGCGGTCGAACGCGCCTCGGCGTCGCACTCGGCGACGACTTCCAGGCCGTTTGGCAATACCTGTTCACGAAACTCCAACGGGCACCTCCAAGGGTTTGGGGCCGAGCGTGACGATCGTGAAGTCGCTCGGCCGGTGGCCGGCCAGGTACGCGTTGATGCTCTCGGGCGAGAGGGCATCGACGATCGCGCTCACCTCGTCGAGCGTCCGCGCGCGGCCCAAGTAGTACCAGTCGCGGGCCAGGGCGGCGGAGCGGGCGGAACTGGATTCCTGCTGCATGATCTGGCCGCTCTTGATGCGGGCCTTGAGCCGCTCCAACTCGGCCGACTCAATCCCGTCGCTGAGGCGGACGATCTCGGCCAGCGTCACGTCGAGCGTCTGCTGGGCCCGCTCGGCGCTGGTGCCCGCGTAGCAAAACACGCAGCCGCGGTCCAACAGCGTGCTGTGCGAGGCGTAGACCGAATAGCACAGGCCGCGCTTTTCGCGGACCTCGGTGAACAGTCGCGAGCTCATGCCCCCGCTGAGCACCCCCACCGCCGCCGCGGCCTGGTAATAATCAGGGTCGCGGTACGGGACACTGCGGTAGGCGATTCCGATTTGCGTCTGGTTCGAATCGTGCGGCAGATGCTCATGCCCCGGCGGCGCTTCGCGCTCCTCGATCGCCGGCGCCGGCAAGGGCCGCCAGTCGGCCAGCAGCAGGCCGACGTGCTCCACGAGCGCTGGCCAGTCGACCTTGCCCGCGACGCCCAGGATCGTGCCGTTGGGGCGATAGGACCGGCCGAAGAAGCCGCGGATTTCCTCGATGCCGATCGTGTTCAGGGCCTCTCGGCGGCCCTGGCTGAGGCGGCCCCAGGGATCGGGAAAGTGACGACGACGCAGTTCGAGCATCACCTTTTGCGCCGGTTCGTCTTCCACGCCCGCCAGCTCCTGCAAGGCCGCCAGACGCCCGGCTTCGAGCTGGTCTTCCGGCAGGTGCGGCCGGCGGAGCACGTCGGCGTAAATCGCCAGCGCGTCGTGCAGATTTTTCGACAGCGTCGCGCCGCGGAAGCTCACATGGGCGTCGGCGACTCCCTCGCCCCGCTCGACGCCCAGGTTGTCGAGGTCGTTGACGAAGCTCCGGTTGTCGCGCGGCCCGGCGCCGCGCAGCGCCAATTCGCAGACCATCGCGCTCAAGCCGCCTCGTTCGGCGGGCTCCCAGGCCGTGCCCGCGGGAATGCGGATCGTGAACGCCGCCGACTCGACGGACGGCATCGGTTCGGCGATCAGTACCAGCCCGTTGGGATAGACGTGCGAAAGGATCGACTGTTTCACGGACATTCCTGCGCGGCCTCGCTTGCGCTTGGGGTTCGTTGGATTGGTGGGCGGCGCCCGCGTTCGTTGTGGGCGGTGCCCACGTTGTGAAGGATACCGCCGACGGTAGCTTTAGAGCGTAGCCTGTCAGCGGCTCCTCCGCAACCGGGGGCCATCGGCGACGGTGCCCGCGATCCTTGACGGAACCCAATGCTCAGATCCTAGCCCGGATTATTCATGGTCCGGGGGGAACTCGCGCACTGTGCTGTAGCAGAATTCGCAAGAATTCTGGCGTAACTCGCGTCCACGGCCTGACTTCTTGCGAAGCCAGCTACGGGACCATGAATAATCCGGGCTAGCCCGGCCGCCGTTGTCTTTCGCACGCCCGTCGCCGGCGCTTGACAAGGTTCCGCGGTATGTGTACAATTAAGCATTACTACTCGTATGTACCTTCATGTTCCACCCACAGCCAGGAGCTCGACCATGTCCCACTCCGCTCGCCACCGAAAAAAAGCCTCGCAGGCGCCCCGGGCGTTCCCGCCAAAGATCGACGAACTTCTCGGCCCGGCCTCGCCGGCCATTTCCATCGCGGCCTCCGCATTCTCGACGCCCGCGCAGCCCGGGCCGCTCGTGACCCGCCTGGCCGACATGGTCGCCGGCATCGGATCGTCGCCGGAGGCGGGCTTGTTTGGCGATGCCGACACACGCCTCGGGCGGCCCAATTCGGGCGCGCCGGCGCCGGAGTACCCGCGCGCGAACGGTCACGGCCGGCAGACGACGCCGACTTCACCCAAAACCGGCGGCGCCGCGTTCCGCCGCGCCAGCGACATCCGGCCGGAACCGATCGACTGGCTCCGGCAGGGTACGCTGGCCCGCGGAAAGGTCACCCTTTTCGTGGGCGGCCAGGCGGCGGGCAAGACCTCGTTGGCGATCGAACTGGCGGCGCGCATTTCCAGCGGACGGGCTTTGCCCACGGGATCCGTCGAAGGCGCGCCGCGGCCGGAGTCGGTGGCGATCGTCAACACCTGGGACTCGCCCGGCGAGATCCTGCGGCCACGATTGGAAGCGGCCGGCGCCGATCTGGACCGCGTCTGGATTCACTCCTGCGAGACCCTGCGCGCGACGGTCGACCACGATCTCGAGTTTTCCGATCGCGTCGAACAGGCGATGGGCGCGAAAAAACAAAACCAGGCGATGGTGGGCGAGTTGGGGCGTCTGCTCGACCAGATTCCCGACTGTGGACTGTTGGTGGTCGACGCGCTCCCCACGGGGCTCGAGGACGGGGGCGCTGAGCTCGATCGTCTGGGCAAGCTCTGGCTGGAGCAGCTCGCCGAGCTCGCGTCGGAGCGCCATGTGGCGGTGCTGGCGATCGTCAAGCTGGGGCACGCGACCGGCGCCGCCCTGCCGCGCCGCTCGCTGGCGGCACTGGTCATGGCGCGCCATGCGCATGCCGTATGGACCGTCGCGCGTGACCCGGCCGATCTTGGCCGGCGGCTCTTGCTGCCGGCGCGCAACGGCTGCTGCGCCGACGAGCTGGGGTACGAGTTTCGGATCGACGGCAAGGGGCTGCACTGGAGCCCGGCGCCGGTCGCGATCGCCGACGAGGCGGCGCAGTCGCTGGCGGCGGCGCTGGGCAGCAGCAGGCAGTTCGATCGCCTCGACGCGGCATGCTGGCTGCGCGACCTGCTGGCCCACGGCCGCGTGGCCTCGAAAGAGGTCATCCGCCAGGCCAAGGAGAACGGCCACTCGTGGGGCACCGTCCGCCGCGCCAAGCAACTGGCGGGGGTCGAAGTCGTTCACGATGGTTTCGGCGCCGAGTCGGTGTGGTACTGGCGGCTGGCGGGCCAGGCGGGCGCGGCCGGCCAACTCGCGGCGACGGCCGAACGCAAAGGTGCGCAAGCGGAATCCAAAGGTGCGCAAGCGGAACTCAAAGGTGCGCAAGTCGACGTCCCAGGCGCGCAAGCGGGCGCCGAAACCGCGTAGCGCGACGCCGGGGGTGTCCGGTTCATCAACGCGGCAGGTGCGGCGTCATTGGGCGGTTCCCTGCTCCCTGATCCTATATATATACCATATCAGTGAACGCGCGTTTGGCACTCGCCAGATCCAAAAAAAGAAACCAAAGTAACGCCAACCACCGATTTAGCCTTTTTTACGGTTCATCCGGAAACTGCGTACCAAGGGCCTGGCAAAACCGTACCTTTACCCGACGAAAGCTACGGCGCGAGTGGCACAGATGGGCGTTGCGGGTGAAGAAGTCTTAACGCATCCAAAGCCGGGCAATCCGCCGAGACGGATTTCCTTGTCGGTACAGGTACGGTTTTGCCAGTTTTTTCTTGGGCATTTTCGGCTGCGCCGAAACCGCCGTTTCGACGGCGGAATGCCGGTTCTCAGTACCCGTTGGCGAGAACACGGTTCTTGCACGTCCAGGTGCTCGATTTCGGGACGACGACGTGCTAGACTGTGGCGCGCCGCCGGTCACCCCGAACGAATCAACATCATAGATCGAGCTTCGGCTTGCATCATCGCTTATGACTCCAATTGAATCCGCGCCACCGCGTCCCTGGCAGGGACCCAAGAGCGACAGGCAGTTTGCCGGGCACCCCGTCGGCCTCTTCGTCTTGTTCTTCACCGAGATGTGGGAGCGGTTCTCGTATTACGGGATGCGCGGGCTGTTGAAGATCTACATGGTGAACTACCTGTTCATCAGCATCCGCCAGGTCTACCAGGGCGGCGCCTACGATGGCCGGGGGAACCCCGACAACGTCCTCGGCTGGTCGTTCATCCGGTCGCTCTTGCCGGCGGTCGACGTCACGGACCCGCACCTGATCAAGGAGTGCATCGAGCCGAAGGTCGCGGCGTTGATGAGGGGCGACCCGGACAACGGCATCGCCGGCGTGGCCGTCGACGTGGCGTACCAGATCGCGGAGCAGACCTGCGCGATGGCGCCGAACGCGTCGGTGCTGTATGGATGGTACACCGGCCTCGTCTATTTGACGCCGCTCCTTGGAGGCTACCTCGCCGACAAGTACCTGGGGCAGAAGAACGCCGTCTTCGTCGGGGGCACGATCATGGCGCTGGGGCAGTTTGTCCTATTCGGCGGCGAGAATGCGTTTTTCATCGGCCTTGTGATGCTGATTATCGGCAACGGCTTCTTCAAGCCGAACATCTCGACGCAGGTCGGAAACCTTTATCCTCCCGGCGACACCCGCCGCGACGGCGCCTTCACCATCTTCTACATGGGTATCAACCTCGGCGCGTTCATGTGCAACTTCGTCTGCGGCACGCTGGCCATGACGGTGGGCTGGCGATACGGATTCCTCGCGGCCGGCGTCGGAATGTGCATGGGCGTCGTCGTGCAGCTCTTGGGCCAGCGCTTCCTCGCGCCCGACACGCTTCAGAGGCGGGAATCCGAGGCCTCCGCCGCGGCGCCGGTCGCGAAGATACCGTTCACGAAGGACGAGTGGAGCCGCATCTGGGCTCTCGTCATCCTTTGCATCCTGAACATCGTTTTCTGGGCCGTCTACGAGCAGCAGGGCAACACGATGCAGACCTGGGCCGACGAGCAAACCCATTGGCCGTCGTGGGCGTCGTCGACCTGGTTCCAGTCGGCCAACCCGTTCTTCATCTTCATCTTCGCGCCCCTGCTCGACATGTTTTGGCGCTGGCAGGCCCGGCGCGGCGAGGAGCCGACGAGCGTTACGAAAATGGCGCTGGGCAGTATCATCGTCGGGCTCAGCTTCGTCGTGATGATCATCGGCGCTCAAGTCGTCGGTACTGGGAAGGGGTCGCTCTTCTGGCCGATCTTCTGCACGCTCCTGCTGACGTTCGGTGAGCTCTACCTCTCGCCGATCGGACTGTCCCTTGTGACGAAGGTGAGCCCCGTGCGCATTGTCAGCATGATGATGGGCATGTGGTTTCTCTCGAGCTTCTTTGGAAACCTGCTATCCGGCTACATCGGGCAACTCTACACGTTTCTGTCGAAGTCGGCCTTTTTCTTCGTGCTCATGGTGCTCGGCGTCGCGGCCGGCCTGGCGATTTTCCTGTTCAACAAACGACTGAAGGCGGCGATGGGCGCGCACGCGTCGTGATGGCCGTGGACGCCGTATGTACGCGACGCCGCACCGGCGCGCGCCCCGACGAACGCCAGAGCGCAAATCGCGGCTTCGGCGCAGCCGAAACTGCGCCGGAAAAAACTGGCAAAACCGTACCGGTACCGACCAGGAAATCCGTCTCGGCGGATTGCCCGGCTTTAGACGCGGTAAGACTTTCCCCAACGCACCGCTCATCTGTGCGCGACGCGTCGAGGCTTTCGTCGGGTAAAGGTACGGTTTTGCCAGTTTTTTCGTGCCGTGCCCACCGAGCCACGCAGGGCGTCGCCGGCGCATCGGTACACGGCGAGATACAGCACGGTCTTTTTAACCCAATGTCCTAACTTCGCTAAATGCCGCGGACTCCCCAGCCCCAGGGTGCCTCCTCCTTCCGTCGTTCCTTCCCGGAAGGTTGGGCACCCTGGGGTGCTTTAATTTCGTCCGAGGGGGCGGTCGAGCGCGAGCGTAGCGCGCGGCAACATCGGCAATACGAGGACTGATCACGCTCAGAGCATCGGCGCTTCGCGAAAAAAAACGATTCCGAAACCCCTCCCAAAGCGATCCAAAAGCGCGTGGGGAATGCCGAAGTTTGGCGCGGTGATGGGATGCCGCTTACGCGGCTCGCTCAGACGTCATGGGGTATTCGGAAGTCGTTTTTTTTCGCTTCGCTGCCGTTTTCTTTTTCGCACGTTCGTTGCTGCGCAACGAGCGTGCTTTTTTCGGGAAAATGATCCCGACCGTTTCGTGGGCCGCTACGCGGACCCCACGCGCTTGCGAAGGCAGCTACGGGACCATGAATAATCCGGGCGATCGGCGGCCCCATCTTGACACGCGCCCATCCCCTGGGTTAACTGGTATGCATGTGCCCGGCGGGCACATCGGGGGCCGGTTTTGAACCATCCCTCCTGAGAGTCCGCGCGGCGCGGACACAACCGGCCCACGCCCACCCATAGAACCCGTTTGGGAGATGCTCGCATGAGAAAGGCAGTTTTGGTTTTGTTGTGCGGTTGCCTGGTGTTCGCCGTTTCGGCGAGACAGGCCAGCGCCATCAAGCCGTTCTTCGATGAATTCAAAGCCAAGTACGTGAAGAAGGAAGGCAGCGACGCGGAAAAGGAATTCGCCAAGAAGGTCGAGATGGTCAAATGTGCCGTCTGCCACGGCAAGAAGGACGGCAAGGAGGATAAGAAAGTCCGTAACGACTACGGCAAAGCGCTCGACATTCTGCTCGACAAGAAGGCGGACGCCAAGAACAAGGAAAAGATCCAAAAGTCGCTCGATACCGTGTACGATGAAAAGGTGCCCGGCAAGGACGAGACGTTCGGCGATCGGATCAAGGCGGGCAAGCTGCCAGGCGCCGAGTGAAGTAGGGCCGTTCCCGCCTGCCGTCACACTAACCCGCACAAAACGGCGGCGAAGCGAAAAAAAACGACTTCCGAATACCCCATGACGTCTGAGCGAGCCGCGAAAGCGGCATCCAATTGCCGCGCCACCCTTCGCCTTACCCCACGCTCTTTTGGATCTCTTTGGGAGGGGTTTCGGAGTCGTTTTTTTTCGCGTAGCTATACTGCACGCGGCCATGAATGAGACGTTTTGCCACCAGAAAGTGGTGGCTGGCGGCAGAGCGTCTTTCGGCTCCGACCCCCGCCAGCTTGCCTGGCGGGTGAAGAAGATGGCGTGCTACACCCACGCGGCCAAACGGTCCCTTTTCGCCCCGGCCTGACGCCGCCTACGGCGGCGTCAGGCCGGGGCGATGCATGGAAACGGGGGAACCTCAGGGTGCCGTGCTAGCACGCCATCTTATTCACCACCCGCACAAGGCGGGATGGGGTCTGTGCCTGACAACAAAAGTCTCACTCCAAGCCGCGTGCAGTATAACCACTCGCCCACTCCTTCAAACAGGGGGCTAACGCCCCCCGCTCGCCCCCGCCTGAAACAGCCCCCTAATGGGCATATCCCTCGATGGGCGTGGCAGTTCGTTTCCCTACGAACGCCGGCAGATGCCCGGCTCCATAGGCGACCGGCATCGCTTAGGCTCCGCCCCAGCCACCGGGGTCGGAATTCCCGTCCTGCCCGCTCGTAACTTTTCCGCCGCCGCCTACAATATACATTAAGAGCTTATTCCAGAACCGCCGAGCAGGCGGGACGCCTACACCACAATAGTAGTCGTGACCCATTGAGCGAGATCCCTACGCATGCCCATCCCAACGTCGAACCCCTTGTCGGCAAGTACCAGCAAAGGCGGCCAGTTCGAGCAGTCGGATCTCAAGGCCGCGGAGGACTTGACGCGCGCCTACCAACAGATGACCGAGCAACTGGGCCGCGTGATCGTGGGCCAAAGCGAGGTGCTCAAGCAGGTGCTGATCGCGCTGTTTTGCCAGGGGCATTGCATCCTGGAGGGGGTGCCGGGCCTGGCCAAAACGCTGATGATCTCCAGCATCGCGCAGCTCCTGTCGCTCAACTTCCGCCGCATCCAGTTCACGCCCGACCTGATGCCCTCCGATATCACCGGCACGGAAATCCTCGACGAAGAGGAAGGCACCGGCCGGCGGCGGATGCGGTTCGTCAAGGGCCCGATCTTCGCCAACATCCTGCTGGGCGACGAAATCAACCGCACCCCCCCCAAGACCCAGGCCGCTCTGCTGCAGGCGATGCAGGAGTACAAAGTCACGATCGCCGGCGAAGATTTTGGCTTGGAGAAGCCGTTTCTGGTGCTGGGCACCCAGAACCCGATCGAGCAGGAAGGAACCTACCCGCTGCCGGAAGCCCAACTCGACCGCTTCATGTTCAAGATTCTCGTGCAGTACCCGAGCTTCGAGGAGGAACTGGCAATCACCGAATCGACCACCGGCGGCGACCTGCCGACGTTGCGGCCGATCATCGACCAGCAAGCGATCTTGCAATTGCAAAAGACGGTTCGCAAAGTGCTGGTAGGCCGTAGCGTGTCGGCGTACGCGGTGAACTTGGCCCGCGCCACGCGTCCCGGCTCGCCGGAAGCGCCCGATTTCATCAACAAGTACCTTACCTGGGGCGCCGGCACGCGAGCTTGCCAATCGTTGATCCTGGGGGCCAAGGCGCACGCCTTGCTCGACGGGCGGGTGCATGTTTCAACCGACGATATCCGCTACGTCGCACGGCCCGTGATGCGGCACCGCCTGGTGACCAGCTTCACGGCCGAGAGCGACGGCGTGACGGCCGACCATATCGTCGAAAAGTTGTTCGACACCGTGCGAGAACCTATGGAATAGGAGCCAAACTCCCCACGGCTATGGCAAATCGCTTTTTAGATCCCGAAGGTCTTGCGCGCATCGGCCATGTCGAGCTGGTGGCGCGGCAGGTGGTCGAAGGTTTTCTGACCGGCCGCCACCGCAGCCCCTACCACGGCTTTTCGGTCGAGTACCTCGACCATCGCGCCTACACGCCCGGCGATGAGCTGCGCACGCTCGATTGGCGGATTCTCGCCCGCGCGAACAAGTACTTCGTCAAGCTCTTCGAGGACGAGACGAACCTGCGCGCCTACATCCTGCTGGACGTTTCGAACTCGATGAACTTCAAAAGCGGACAACTCAGCAAGCTCGAATACGGCAGTTACCTGGCCGCCGCGCTGACCTACCTCCTGCTGCGTCAGAACGACGCGGTGGGGCTGACTCTTTTCGACAACGAGATCCGCCAGCAATTGCCGGCCAAGGCGAGGCCCACGCAGTTTCGCCGCGTGCTCGACCTGCTCGAACATACCGCGCCGGGCACCGACACGAACGTGGGTCCGATCCTGCACACGGTGGCCGACCGAATCAAGCGGCGAGGGCTGGTGATCCTGATCAGCGATCTGATCGATAGCGAGGAGGCGATCGCCGGCGGCTTGCAGCACTTCCGCCACAACCATCACGAAGTGATCGTGTTCCACGTGATGGACGACGCCGAACTGACCTTCCCCTTCGACCGACTGACGCGGTTCAAGGACATGGAGGGGGGGGGGCGAGTGGTCGTGAACCCCAAGAGCTTGCGTGCCCGCTACCTGACCCGGATCAACGCTTTCACCGATCGGATCAAAAAAGACTGCCTCGAGCGCCGGATCGGGTACAATCTAACGAACACCAAGCAGCCGTACGACGTGTCGCTGGCGGCCTGCTTGGACAAACGATCGCGGATGGGATAATGGACCTGATCAACGCCAACCTGCTGTTCCTGCTGCCGCTGGCCGCGATTCCCGTCGTGCTGCACCTGCTCACGCTGCACCGCCTGAAGACGGTCGAGCTGAGCACGTTCCGTTTCCTGTTCGACAGTTACGTGCAGCAGCGGCGGCGGATGAAGTTCCTCGAAGCCCTGCTGGCCTTCCTGCGGACGATGTTCCTGCTGCTGCTGGTGTTCGTGTGCGGCCGGCCGGTGCTGCGGCACTGGAGCGCGCTGTTCGGCGGCGGCGCCGGCCGCGACGTGGTGCTGCTGGTCGATTGTTCGGCCAGCATGAACGCCCAAACCGCCGGACTGACGTCGCTTCAGCGCGCCAAGACCGCGGCGCGTTCCGTCGTGAAGCGGCTCAACTCCGACGACCGGCTGACGCTGGTGCGCGTGGCGGCCCGGCCCGAGGAGGTCTTCACCCGTTTCAGTTCCGACGCCGAGGCGATCGACGAACACATCGAGGCGTTGACCACCAGCCCGTCGCGGGGTAACTGGTTCATGGCCCTCTCGCAGGTCTTCGGTTCGCATGCGGCCGAACGATCGAAGCCGACTGTCTACCTGTTCACCGATTGCCAGGCGAGCGGCTGGCGCGAGTTGGAACAGCAGGGCGTCGAGCGGCTCGTGCCCGACGACGCGAAGCTGGTCGTGGTCAACGTCGGTTCGCAAGAGCCGTTGCAAAACCGGGCGATCGTCGGCTCGCCCCCGGTCGAGTCGAGGGCGATCGTCGGCCTGCCGCTCGTGCTGCGGGCGCGCGTCGCCAACGACTCGAAGACCGAAGCGGCCGACGTGACGCTGAGCACGTTCATCGACGAGAAGGAGATCGCGCGTAGCCCTTTGATGATCAAAGCGGGCGATACGGCCGACAAGGCGATCATTTTCGTGCCGACCGAGCCGGGCATGCATCGCGGCCGCTTCCAGATCGGCGACGATCGGTTTCCCGACGACGACCAATACCTGTTCACGCTTTCGGTCGAGCCACAAATCAAAGTGCTGTTGGTCAACGGCAACCCGTCGGCCGATCCGTTCGAGAACGACGCGCTCTATTTGCGCACGGCGCTGACCGCGCGCGGCGAGGAAGAACGGCAGGGCCCGCCGAAGCCGCCGGCGCTTCCCGCCGCGACTTCGGCGCAAGTGCCCGCCACGGCGGCGGTAAATTCCGCGCAGGCGGCGCTCACGCCGGGCAAAGAGTACGTCCGTTCGCTCGACGTGCGGGAAATTCCCGAGGCCGGCCTGAACCCGGAGGCGCTGCGCGACGCGAGCGTCGTGGTGCTGGCCAATTGCGGCGGCCTGAATCAGCAGCACTTCGCTTGGCTGCGCGAATTCGTTTCGTCGGGCGGCGGGCTGATGATCTTTCCGGGTGATCGCGTGAATCCCGATGTTTACAATACGCAGTTTTTCGTCGTCCCCGGCCCGCGACAGGAACGGCTCGTGCCGGTCAAGCTGGGCCAGCCGGTGGGCGATGCGCAGAAGTTCGATACCTTCGCCCAGTTCAGTTCGGTGGCCTACGAACATCCGGCGTTGAGGGTGTTCGACGATCGTGAAGCTCGCTACCTGACGACGACCCACGTTTACCGGCGGTTTCCGCTGCTGCTTGACGAAAAGCGGGCCGACGGCACGTCGCTTTTGAAGTTTTCGCTCAAGGAGCCGGCATTGATCGAGAGCCGGTTCCACGACGGCCGGGTGCTCTTGGCGGCGTTTCCGGCGAGCGCGAAGTGGACCAACTTGCCGCTCAAGCCCGAGTTCGTACCGCTCTTGCTGCGGCTGGTGAATTACGTCGAGCACCGGCCCGAATTCGAGCTCAAGCGTTCCGTGGTGCCGGCCGGAGGGGCGGCGGAGGTCGAGGTGGCGGCCACCTGGTCGCCGCGGCCGGGCGAACCGCCCGTCTGCGAAGTCAATATCGACCAGCAATCACCGCAGCCCGTCGAGTTCGAGCGCGCCGGCTCGCGCTGGGTCGGTGGTTTCGAGGGGACGGCGCTCAAGGGGTACTACTTGGTCGAGGTCAAGGGGGGCACGCCGGAAAAGCCGAGGCGCGACACGGCCGAGTTCGCCGTGAATCTGGCGGCCGACGAATCGAAGTTCGTCGCGGCCGGCGAGGAGCAACTCCGCGAGTGGCTACCCGGCGTCGACCTGACGGTGGTCGACGCCACGGCCGAAACGCAACAAGAAATGGGGGCGGTGGGCAACGAGCACGAAATCTGGCGCGGGCTTTTGCTGGTGGTCTTCGCGATCATCGGCATCGAGTTCATGCTCGCCACGCTCGGCGGGCGGAAGCTCGACACCGGCGACGACGCCTCCGTGGGCGAGCGGATCAAGCAATATAGTCCCGGCAACTGGGTCGGGCGGATGACAGGGGCGAATGAACCGGTGGAAGTGCAGTAGGGGTTAGGGGTTAGGGGTTAGGGGTTAGGGGTCAGGCGTTAGGCGTGGAGGTGAAGAACGATGAAAGACTTTCGACAGACCCCTCGCGCGGGTGCCCCGAACGTGGTTTCGGCCGCTCCGCGGCCCCGCGACAACCGGGCGCCGCTGGAAACGGGGACGCGGGAGCGTCCGCGGAGCCGTTCACGAGTTGTTTCCTTGATCGCTTAACGCAAATAAGGAGATCGCAACCACCAAACGAGGATAATGCCGGTTGAGATCGGTGAGTCCGCTTCTCATGCTGTTGGTTTCGTGATACCCGTGGACGAAAGAGGACTTCCGCGGGATGCCTATACATGCGAAATCGAACCCGAGGAACAAGCGGCATTGGACCGGCTCTGCGAGGCGACGGGCGAGTTCATCATGGCTGTGCCGCCCCGCGGCACAACGGGGACGCGGAGCGTGGGAACGCCTGACTCCTGATGCCTAACCTCTAACCTCTAACCTCGAACCTCGAACCTCGAACACTGCCTTGCCAAGTCAGGGGCTGGAAAGCCTGACCTACCAGGAGAACCCCATGAACAACAAGCCTCAAACCACGGCCACGCCCGAAACCACACCCATTTTCCGGCTGATCGGCGAAGTGCGCAAGCTGCTCCGCTCCAGTTGGGTGGTGACCGGGCTGGGCTTGTCGGTCGCACTCTACCTCGGCACGCTCTTGATTCTGTCGCTCCTGGACTTGCTCGTGCCGCTCTGGCCGACGTTGCGGCTGGTGGCGCTGGTGCTGGTGGTCGTGCCCAGCGCGTGGGCCTTCTTCACCGGCGTGCTGCGGCCGTTGTTCCGCCGCCTGGGCAACCGGCAAGTCGCCCGCCGGATCGAAACCCACTTGCCCGGCATCCACAACCGAATCGTAAGCTGCGTCGATCTGGAAGAAGACCGCCGCCCGCGCGGTTACTCGCCCGAGTTCTACCGGCGGCTGGTGGGCGAGGCGATCGAGCGCATCCGCTCGTTCCGCGCCACGGTCGTCGTCGATCGGGCCAGCCTGCGCCGCTCGGGCACGGCGGCGGCGGCGGCGATCGTGCTGTTCGCGCTCTCTTGGGTGCTGCTCTGGGACCGGCTCCCGACGGCGATGGCCCGCATCTTCGCTCCCTTCGCCGACATTCCGCCCGCCACCGGAGTCAAGTTCACCGTCGATCCGGGCGGCGACGATACCAAAATCCTTCGTGGCGACGACATCGACTTCCAGGTCGAGGTCACGGCGGGCGATCCGCGCGACCTGCGGATCGAGATCATGCCCGACGACGATGGCGAGGCGATCTGGCACGAACTGCAAGAGCGGCCGCAAGCCAAAGGGCACTTCAGCCGCAAGCTGCGTTCCTTCGAGCATTCGTTCGCCTTCCGCGTCCACGGCGGAGGCACCTGGAGCCGCAAACAGCACATCACCATGGTCGACCGGCCGCGGATTCTCGATCTCAAGGCGCTGGTCCACTACCCCGAATACATGCAAATGGGCGAAGCGTCCGTCATCCCGCAACCGACGGCCGACGTGACCGGTCCCGAGGAAAGCCAGGTCGAGGTGCAAGTACACGCCGAGGGGGACGTGGCCGTGGCTGAAATCCAATGGCTCGACGTGGCTTGGAAAGCGGTGCCCATACTCGATCGCGAGGAGCGGGTCTGGTTCCAGGGCAAGGTGCCCGACGGCGCGGTCGCCGAGGGGAACTGGCAATGGGACCAGGAGAAGCACGCCCGGCCCACGCACCACGAGCCGCCGGCCGCCGGAACGCACGGGCACCTGTTCCACACGGCGCCGATCGGCTTCCAGGTGATGCCCGACGACTATTTGTTCGCCTACGTCTACATCGTGCCCGAACAGAAGCCGGAAACCATCATGCTGCAGTGGAACGACGGCCAGAACTGGGAACACCGGGCCTACTGGGGCGACGACAAAATCGGCGTGGGCCAGCCGGGCGCGGCCAGCCGGCTGCACATGGGCGGCCTGCCGCCGGCCGGCGAGTGGGTCAAGCTCGAAGTGCCGGCCAAGGCCGTCGCACTCGACGGCAAGACGCTCAAGGGCATGGGCTTCATGCTTTCCGGCGGCGAGTGCTACTGGCACCGCGCCGGTGCCTTGCCGCCCCCCACCCGCGACGAGCGGCGGCTGGTCGTCGCGAAGACCTTCCCCCTGGATCGCATCGAGACGTCGGAGCTTTGGTCGGGTCGTTTTCCGCTGCGGGGCGAAGGTTTGTATCGGGTGGAGCTTCGCAGTGCTGTCGGCGGCGGCCTGCGCGGCGAACTGCAGGTGGCGAACCAGACGATGAAAGAGGCCAAGTACCTGGCGATTCCCGATCTGCCGCCGCAGGTGACGCTCGAACGGCCCGGCGCCGATATCGCGCTGGCCGAGCCGAGGAAGCTGCCGCTGGTCATCGCCGCGTACGACGACTGGGCCTTGAAGCACGTCAAGGTGCTGGCGCAGAAGGGCGATACGGGCGGGTTCCGCGAAACGGCGGTCAAGCGCTACGACAAGCCGACGCGCGGCGACACGGCCCAACTGGCGCTCGACCTGGCACCCTACGAACTCAAAGCGGGCGAGCAGGTGAAATACCGCGTCCAGGTCGAAGACCGCAAGGGGCAGATCGCCGAGACGCAAGACTACGTGGTGCGGATCGCGGTCGACGACAATGCCGCCGACCGGCAACTGGCCCGTTTTGAACAGACGCAAGACGCCTTCCAGCAGAAGCTCGCGCAGTTGATCGCCGAGCAGGCCAAGGTGCGCGACAACGTCGACACGTTGGAAGAGAAGCACGAAAAGCTGGAGGAGAAGTTGGCCGAGGCGGAAGCTCAGGCCGCCGAGGAGGCCCGCAAGTTGGCCGAAGCGAACCCCCAAGCGCCGCCGCCTGCAACCCAGCCGCCCAAGCTCGATCCGCAAGCCACCCAGGAATTGGCCGAGGTGCGCCAGCAGTTGGCGCAAATGGCCGCCCAGGAAGATCAGAACACCAACCTAGCCAAACAGTTGGCGGCCGAGTTGGCCCAAGCTCAGCAGCAGGCCGAAAAGCTGCAGATGTTGCCTCCCGAACTGACCGCGGAAATGAAGGCCGCCAAGGAGGCGTTCGACGAACTGGCCGTGCAGCCGTTGGCGCAACTGGCCCAGGATCTGCGGCAGGCATCGACGCCGGCGCAAAACGACCCGCACCTGGACGAGCTTGGCCGGGAAGCCGATCGCGTGCAGGCCGAGTTGGAGGCGATGGCTGAGCGGCTGGAAGCCTTGCGGAAGGCGCGCCAACAACTCGATTCCGGCGTCGATCAGGCGTTGGCCGAGCTGCGCCGCGAGATGCTCGCGCAGCAGGCGGGCATCAACGCCCGCGGCATTGAGGAGCTGCGCGACATGATCCAGGCCCTGCGCGAGCAGTTGCGGAATTTCGAGGGTCAGCAGGCCGAGTTGCTCGACGCGGCCAACGTCGTGCCCGAGGTGATGCTGGCCGATCTCGAAAAGCGGCAAGAGAACATCGAGCAGCGTTCCGAGCCGCCGTTGGACGAGGCGCGGACGTTGCTGGGCGCCGACGAGCGCCGCCGGCGCGACCCCGAGTTCCCCGACGCGCCGATGATGGGCGACGAAGACGAGCAGCTCGTGCCGCAGGCCGAGGAAGACACGCCGGAGGAGGAAGGCGGCGAGTCGGAGGCTTCAGACCAGGGCGAACATCCGGATGCCGACGAAGCCGGCGAGGATGAACCGATCTTCGAGCCGGCCCTGGGGGGGCCGCGTCCCAAGCTCGATCCACGCTTCGCCGACAAGCGTCCCAAGCCGATGAAGGACGCGGGGCGGCCCGACGATGCGCATGCCCATCGCGACGAATTGGCCAACCGCCAGTTCGATCGGCTGCGGGATTTGAACCTGAGCCAGCAGAGTCTTGGCGCCGACCAGCAAACGCTGGAAGCGTTGATGGAGCAGTTGGCCCAAACGCTCGAACAAAGCCGGCGGCCGATGGATCCGCGGCAGCCCGGCCAGCCGCAAGGACAACCCCAGGGCCGGCCGCACGGAGACCACGAGGGTGAGCCGGGCGAGAGTTCGGCGGAGCAGGACGCGGCGCGGCAATTGGCCGAGTTGATGCAGTCGCCCACCATGCGCGAGGCGCTCGACCTGGCCGAGCGCATCCGGCAACTGCAGCATGCGATGCGGCAAGGCATGGCGCAGGGCCAACCCAAGCCGGGTCCGGCCCACACCTCGCGCGGCAAGTCGCTGGGCAACATGCGTCCGACGTCGTCGAGCGGGCGGATCATCGAGGTCGAGTTGTCGCAGCTCGATCCCGGCACGCGGGCGATCATCCTCAAGATGCAGCCCAAGATGCGCGAGGAGTTGTTGCAGGGGATGCGCGAGCAGGGACCGGAAGGGTATCGGAAGTTCATTCAAGATTATTTCAAGCGGTTGAGTACCGTGAAGCAATGAAGGCGATAGGCGTTAGGCGATAGGCGTTAGGCGTTAGGAAATAGGCGACAACTTTTGTACGAAGGAGTTTGACGTGAAAGACTTTCGTAAATTGCAGGTGTGGCAGAAGGCGCACCAGTTGACCTTGAACGTGTACCGAGTTTCTCGTGATTTCCCAAGCGACGAACGATTTGGTCTCACTAGTCAGATACGTCGATCATCATCGAGTGTGCCAACGAACATCGCGGAAGGCTGTGGGCGCAGCACCGACGGCGACCTGGCGCGTTTTTGCGATATCGCAGCCGGTTCGGCAAGCGAAGCCGAATACCAAGTGTTGCTCGCCCACGACATCGAGTACATTAACCGAAAAGCCTACGACGAGTTGACGAACGACGTTTGGGAGGTCAAACGAATGTTGGTGTCTTACGTCCAGTACCTTCGGCCTAATGCCTAAACGCGGCTTCGCCGCAAGCAAAAAGGCGATAGGCGATAGGCGATAGGCGATAGGCGTTAGGCGATAGGCCCCTTACTATTCAAAGCATAATGAACAAACGACCGTACTTGATGCGCGCGGCAAGCGCGCATGTCACGCCGTAAGAATCTAACGCCTTACTCCTAACGCCTTCCCCCCTAACGCCTTTCCCCCTAACGCCTAACGCCTTCCCCCCCCTAACGCCTTCCCCCCCCCTAACGCCTTCCCCCTAACGCCTTCCTCCCCCCCATGCTCGACTGGCTCCTCACCTCCATCCACGTCAACAGCGACATCCGCTCGCATATCGAGCATGTGACGCTGGCCTTCCAGCACCCGGCGTTCTGGTGGCTGGGCCTGGCGCTGTTGGCGCCGGTCGGCTGGTTCATCTACCGGCGGCAACGGGCCAACCTGGCGTCGGCGCCGCCGGCGCTGGGGCGAACGCTGACGGCCACGCGCGTGCTGATTCTGCTGCTGCTGGTGTTCGTGCTCGGCGGTCCCTACCTGAAGCTCGATCAGAAACAGGAGAAGAAGCCGATCATGGCCCTGGTCTTCGACCAGTCGCAAAGCATGGGTTTGCCGGCCGGGCCGTTCGAAACCGACGAGGCGCTGCTCGCCGCCGCCGAGGCCGCCGGCTTTCAATTGACCGACGGCAAGGTCGACGCCGAAACGCGCAAGGCGCTCAACGACATGACGCGCGCCAAGCTCGTGCAGCGATCGGTGCAGAGCCGTGCCGACGAATGGCTCAAGCCGTTGGTCGAGAAGTACGAACTGCGGTTCTACACGCTGGCCGACGACCTGACGCGGCTACCCATGCCGGCCGACAAGATCGAGCTTCCCGAACCTCAAACGCAAGGCGGTGAGACGCACCTGGGCGACGGCCTGGCCCAACTCCTGGACGAGGCCGCCGGACGGCAGATTGCCAGCGTGGTGATGTTCAGCGACGGGCAGAACACGGCGGGCCGTTCGCCGGCCGAGGCGGCCCGCGCCGCCGAAGCGCTCGCCGCGCCGGTGTTCGCGGTGCCGGCCGGCTCGGCCAGGCCACTCAAGGATATTTCGGTCGTGGACGTCTTCGCTCCCGACCAGGTGTTCAAGGACGATATCGCGCAGGTCTCGGCCACGCTCGAAGTGCAGGGCTATCCGCAACAAGGCGTCAAGGTGCTGTTGCTCGAGGACGGCGTCGAGAAGCCGCTGGCGGAAAAAGACGTCGTGCTCAAGAGCAGCGAGCAGCAACGGGTCGATCTGGAGTTCAAGGCCGAGCGGCCGGGCACGCGCACACTCACCGTCAAGATCCAGCCCGCCGGCGAATTGCCCGAGGACATCGTGGATAACAACACCGAAAGCGTGGGTGTTCGCGTCAGCGACGATACCCTCAAGGTGCTCTACATCGAGGGGCTGCCCCGTTGGGACTTCCGCTTCCTGAAAAACGCGATGCGCCGTGACAAAGGGCTGGCGGGCCACGGTTTGCGCCTGCCGGTCGCTGTGGTTCCCGCGGCGGCCGCCGGCGCGGCGGTCGCTCCAGCGGCCGGCGCGCCGCCCGCGCCGCCGGCTTCGATCGCCGCCAAGGTTCCGCCCGACATCGTGCTCGAAGCCGAGGTCCGCCGCCTTCCGGCCGCCGCGAGGCCGGCGCTGCCGCAAACCGTCGACGAGATGGCCGAGTACCATGTGGTGATCCTGGGGGACGTGTCGCCCGCCCTGGTCGACTCGGCGCTGGTCGAGGTGTTGGACAAGGCGGTGCGCGAGCGCGGCGTGGGCCTGATCGTCGAGGCGGGCACCGAGTCGATGCCGCACCGCTACGACGCGAAATTCCACGAATTGCTGCCGGTTCACTTCCGCTCGCGCGCGGCGGGGATTTCAGCCCAAGCCTACAAGCCGTTCAAGCTCGAAATCAGCCCCGACGGCGCGATCCACGAGTCGATGCGGCTGTTCGACGACGCCGGCCGCAACGAGAACGTGTGGGCGCAAATGCCCCCCTACTACTGGTGCGCGGCGGCCGAGCGCGCGTCTCCGGCGGCGACCGTGCTCGCCTACAATCCCAGCGTCGAGGGGCGCTACGGCAAGCTGCCGCTGGTGGCCCACCATTACGCCGGCGACGGCAAGGTGCTGTTCATCGGAACCGACTCGACCTGGCTTTGGCGGCAGAACGTGGGCGACCGCTTCTTCTACAAGTTTTGGGGCCAGGCGATCCATTTCGTCGCCCGTCACGGCGGCAAACAGGCCAACAAGAAGAGCTGGGTCGAGGTGCGGCCGGTGCGCGCCCGTATCGGCGAGACCGGCCAGGTCGAGTTGATGGCGGTCGGCGCCGACGGCGCCCCGCGCGGCGAGCCGAAACTGGCGCTCAAGGTCGAGCGCGAGGGGGCCACGCCCGACACGGTGGAAATGATCGCTGATAAATCGGTGGCCGGCCGCTACCTGGGCAAGATCACGCCCAAGGCGACGGGCAACTATCGCTTCGTCTACGAGCAGGGTGCGGCGTTGGGGCCCGTCGACGCCTGGATGCACGTCAAGCACTCGACCGAGGAGACGCGGCGTCCGAACGTCGATCTCGAAACGCTCGCCTCGCTGGGCGAAGTGGTGCAACTCAACGACCTGGCCACGATCAGCGGCAAGCTTGTCGGCGAGCCCAAGACGGTCGAGCTGCACCGCGAGGCCAGTTTGTGGGACAATTGGCTCACGCTGAGCTTGTTGATCTTCGTGTATTCGTTGGACGTGGGGTTGAGAAGGTTGGCGGGGTTGTCGTAATGCGAGGCGAAACGATGAATCAAAGAATTGCGGATTGCGGATTGCGGATTGCGGATTGGATCGTGGATCTGCCGTCGATCCGTCGCATACCGCGCATTTGCAATTGGCGATTGGCGATCCGAACTGCGGATTCCGCAATCCGCAATCCGCAATCCGCAATCCGCAATTCATCAAAATCCGCAATCGCGCTTTCCTTGCTCCTCTGGCTTTCCTCCACGGCATCCGCTCAGCAGCCCGCGGCCCCCGCCGCGACGGCCAGCGAGCCATTGACGGAAACCGCGGTGGTCGAGCGGGTCACGGCGGCGGTCGATCGCTCGTTGCGATACTTGGCCGACAAGCAGAACGCCGACGGCAGTTGGACCGACAACCAGGCGCCGAACGCTTTGTCGATGCTGGCCTTCATGGGGCGCGGGCATGTGCCGGGCCGGGGACCGTATCGCGAGACGCTCGAGCGCGGCAAGACGTTCATCCTGGCCAACCAGCAGCCCAACGGCATTTTCGCCTCGGCGCGCCCCTCGCACGGCCCCATGTACGAACACGCCCTGACCACCCTGGCCTGTTCCGAACTGTACGGCATGGATCCCGATCCCGATCTCGAGGAGAAGGTGCGCAAGGCGGTGAATTTGATCGTCGCGGCTCAGTCGCCCACGGGCGGTTGGCGCTACCAGCCACAGCCGGCCGACGCCGACCTGAGCGTGACGGTGATGCAAATCGTCGCCTTGCGGGCGGCCAACAACGCCGAGATTCCCGTGCCGCAACTGACGATCGACAAGGCCATCGCGTACGTCCGCTCCTGCTCGCACCCCAACGGAGGCTACGGCTACCAGCCCGGCGGCGACCCGAACATGCAGATGGCCGCGGCCGGCGTGCTCTCGCTCAAGTTGCTGCTCGACCCCGAGCAGGGCCCGGACCCGACGGTCGACAAGGCCCTGGAATACATGAAAAAAGCGCCGGTGGCCTGGGACGGCGCCGGCGGTGTACAATACTTCTACTACTTTCATTATTACGCCATCCAGGGGCACTACCAGGCCGGCGGACAGGCCTGGAACGACTGGCATCCGCGGGTCCGCGAGCTCTTGCTCTCGAAGCAAAACGCCGACGGCAGTTGGGACGTGCCCCCCGGCACGGCCGAAAACGACGGCACCGTCGGGGCGAACAAGGTCTATTGGACGGCGATGGCCTCGCTGGTTCTGGAAATTTACATGCACTTCTTACCGGCGTATCAGAGATGATGAGTGTCCTCTTGCTCGCCGCCCTCACGACGCCCGCTTCCGCCCAAACCGGAACGATCAAGGGTACGCTCGACCCGTGCGATGCCGCCGCCACGCTCGCCGTCGTCGACCGCGCGACGGGCAAAAAATACGCCGCCCAACTCGACGAGGCGAGCGGCCAATTCGAGGTCGCCGATCTGCCACTCGCCGGCGCTTTCGATATCCTGATCGAAGCCGGCGCATCACGGGTCGAAGGTATCGACCTTTCGGTGCCACGTTCCGACTATGAGGAGGAACAGCCGCTCAGCGAGGACGATGCGCGCTCGATCAAGCGAAAGGTCGCCGCGCTCAACCAGTTCGAGGACACCGTCGAAGTGCTCGCCGTGGAAGGAAACATCCAACACGCGGCGGTGCTGGTCAACAAGCTCCGTACGAAGCCGTTTTACGGCTCGAAGCCGGGCGAGATCGTTTGGCGCGTCGAATTGTGGCACTTCGAGCGCCCCGACGAAACCTGGGTCAAGGCGCGGGACGAGCTCTTCCTGACGTTGCACCGCGAGCGGCTTGCGCACGCGGCCTACAAACGGAACTCCGTAACTTTCGCGCCACGTCTGGGCGGAATTCGGCTCTCGACCGACTCGCCGACCGCCGACGTGGGGACCATCCAACTTCCGCCGGCCGAGTCCGGCGTTCGTGTACTCCTGGAGGACAAACCATGACCGCTTCGTTCGATCGCCGCGAATTCGTTTCTGTAGGGTGGGCACCGCCCAGCAACCGTACTGCTGTAGGGAACGCCCTCCGTGGCGTTCCGCTGGGCCGCCGTGAATTCCTCGCCCTGACCAGCGGCACGCTGGCCGCGGCCGGCCTGGGGGCGCCAACCCTGCTGCGCGCCGCGCCGGACGCGCAGCGCAAGCTCGGCACCTGCGGCCCGCCGCCGCGCAAGAACCCCCAGCGCGAGACGGCCGCCGAGGGCATGCCGCCCTTGCCGTTGCCGGTCACGCCGCTGCGCCGCAGCGAGCCCAAGGCCGAGCCGGCGCCGCCGGTGATGATCGCCAAGCTGGAATACGGTACGACGCAAGACTGGAACACCGATCCGGGCGATTGCGACAACCTGATGCGGCACGTCCGCGAGGGGCTGGGCCTCTGGTACGGCTGGAAGCAGATGAACACCGCGGAACTGGTGGCCAAGCACCAGGCCGGCCAAAAGACGAAGATTCCGCTCTTGTACATCAGCGGCCACGAGGCGTTCGAGTTTTCGGCCGACGAGCGCGGGGCCTTGCGGAAATACCTGTTCGACGGCGGCACGTTGCTGGGCGACGCCTGTTGCGGGCGGAGCGAGTTCGCCGATTCGTTCCGCCGCGAAGTGCGTGCCATTTTGCCCGACCGGGCTTTCGATGTGTTGCAGATCGACCACCCGATCTACCGCGCTTTCTACCGTTACGCCACGGTCCACTACCGCAACTTCGCCGGCGGCGTGAAGAACGAGTTCGAGGCGACGCCGGAAATCCACGGCGTCAACGTCGGCTCACGCACCGGCGTCTTGTTCACGCCTTACGACATGAGTTGCGGCTGGGACGAGCACACGCACGATCACGGCGCGCGGCTGATTCCCGGCGATGCGATCCGGCTGGGCATCAACATCATCAGCTACGTGGCGGCCCTGCGGCAACTGGCCGAGACCGAATCGGTGACGCGAGAAATCCACGCCGCCGGCGACCGCCCGCGGCAGCAGTTCACGCTGGCTCAGCTCAAGCACCACGGCGATTGGAACCCCGACCCGAACGCCACGTACCAGTGGTTACGGCACCTGGCCGAGGAGTCGTCGCTGGCCGTTTCGTTCGACTTGCGGCACGTCGAGCCGAAGGAGGGCCAGATCGCCCCCTACCCGTTTCTCTACATGACCGGCTTCCGCGCGCCGCGGCTGAGCGACGACGAGTTGACGGCCCTGCGCCGCCACTTGCAGGCCGGCGGCTTCCTGTTCATCAACAACTGTTCGGGCTATCACGAGTTCGACCAGCATGTGCGGCAGATGGTCAAGCGGATGTTCGCCGACCAGGCGTTGGAGCCGGTGGCGGCCGATCACCCGTTGCTGCGGTCGCTCTTCGAGTTGAGCGAGGTCCGCGACCGCCAGACGGGCGAGCCGCGGCCCGCCGAGTTGGAGGCCATCGCCATCAAGGACCGGCTGGTGTTGGTCTATTCCAAGAACGACGCGGTGTCGCAGCTCAAGCAGGTCAGCGACCCTTACGGCAACGGCTACGACGCGGAATCGTGCCGGCAGTTGCTGGTGAACGTGGTGGCGTACGCGTTGCAGAGTTGATGGCGAGCGGGGGGCGTTAGCCCCCTGTTGGCGCCGCGAGAGATATATTGTCACGAGGCTGTGGAGCGGCCGAAGAGACGTTCCCACGCGGAGCGTGGGAACGAGGGAAAAAAGGCGAGCGGGGGGCGTTAGCCCCCTGTTGGCGCCGCGAGAGATGTTGTAACGAGGCCGCGGAGCGGCCGAAGAGACGTTCCCGCGCGGAGCGTGGGAACGAGGAACAAACACCCTGGAAAACACCCATGTCGACCACCCTGAACTCGAATCCGCTTTTGGCGCCGGCCGCCGCGAACAGCGACGACCTGGCGGCGATCCAGAAGCTCGGCGCGGCCCGGCAGAAGCTCAAGAGCGAAATCGGCAAGGTGATCGTCGGGCAGGAGCGGATCGTCGACGAATTGTTGACGGCCATCTTCGCGCGCGGTCACTGCCTGATGATCGGCGTGCCTGGCCTGGCCAAGACGCTGATGGTGCGCACGATTGCGCGGGCGATCGACCTGGAGTTCAACCGCATCCAGTTCACGCCCGACCTGATGCCTTCCGACATCACGGGCACCGACATCGTCGAGGACGACCGATCGACCGGCGGCCGGCAGTTCCGCTTCGTCAAGGGGCCGGTGTTCGCCAACATCCTGCTGGCCGACGAGATCAACCGCACGCCTCCCAAAACCCAAGCGGCCCTGTTGCAAGCGATGCAGGAGGTGCAAGTCACGGTGAGCGGCAGAACCTACGAGTTGCCGCGGCCCTTCTTCGTGCTGGCCACGCAGAACCCGATCGAGCAGGAGGGGACTTACCCGCTGCCCGAGGCGCAGCTCGACCGCTTCATGTTCGACATCCGCATCGGCTACCCGACGCCGGAGGAGGAGCGCCAGATCGCTAAAACGACGACGTCGGACGTGAGCACCGAGATCGCCAAGGTGTTGACGGGCCCCGAGATCCTGCATTTGCAGCAGATCGTGCGCAAGCTGCCGGTGAGCGACCATGTGGCGCAGTACGCGGTCGACCTGGCCCGCGCCACGCGGCCCGACGACCCGGCGGCGGCGGCGATCACCAAGGAGTTCGTCAACTGGGGCGCGGGCACGCGCGCCGTGCAGTACCTGGTGTTGGGGGCCAAGGCCCGCGCGGCGATCGCCGGGGGTTACAACGTCACTTGTTCGCACGTCCGCGAAGTCGCCGCCTTGGTGTTACGGCACCGGATCATCACCAACTTTCACGCCGAGGCCGAAGGCGTTTCGCCGGACAAGATCGTGAAGGAATTGTTGCGGAGTGTCTCGGAGCCGAAGGCGGAAAGCTACGCGTGAGGAGAAAGGAGAAAGGAGAAAGGAGGCGTCTCTCGTTCCCACGCAAAGCGTCGGGACGAGGAACGCCTAACGCCTAACGCCTAACGCCTAACGCCTAACGCCTCTAACAAACAGGGGGCTAACGCCCCCCGCTCGCCTGCTAACGCCCAACGCCTTTCCAACCTCATGCCCGCTCATTACAAATACCTCGATCCCGAAGCGCTCAGCCGCCTCAAGAACCTCTCGCTCGCTGCGAGATTGGTGGTGGAAGGCTTTTTCGCCGGCCTGCACCGCAGTCCGCAACGGGGATTCTCGATCGAGTTCGCCGAGCACCGAGAATACACGCCCGGCGTCGATCCGCGGCACATCGACTGGAGGGTTTACGGCCGCCGCGACAAGCTTTACGTCAAGCAGTACGAGGAGGAAACGAGTCTTCGCTGCTACCTGCTCTTGGACAAGTCGGCGTCGATGGGCTACAAGTCGGCCGGTCCCTGGACGAAGCTCGAATACGGCTCGTTCCTGGCGGCCAGTCTGGCCTACCTGATGGCCATGCAGCACGACGCCGTGGGGTTGATCAGCTTCGACACCCAGGTCCGCGACCGCGTGCCGCCCCGGCAGGGGCCGGGCCACCTGCGGGTGATCATGGAGAAGCTGGAGCGAACCGCGCCGGGCGGCGAGACGGGCATGGGCGAAACGCTGCACGAACTGGCCGAATCGATCAAGCGGCGGGCCTTGGTGGTGGTGATCTCCGACCTGTTCGACGACGCCGACCAGCTTGTATCGGCACTGAAGCACTTCCGCCACAAGAAGCACGAGGTGGTGGTGTTCCAGACGCTCGATACCGCCGAGTTGACTTTCCCATTTGACGACGTGACCCGCATCGAGGACTTGGAAAACGGCCGCGAGGTGACCAGCGACCCGCGCGCTTTCCGAAAGGCGTACCTGGAGGAGTTGTCGCAGTTCCTTGCCGCCGTGCGGCAGGGCTGTCTCGACGGCCAGATCGACTACGCCTTGGCCGAGACCAGCCAGCGCTTCGACGGGTTTTTGGGCAGCTATCTCGCGCGCCGGCAGATGATGCATGTGTAGCGATTTGACTGAGAGACGTGATGCGTTGCCGCGCGATTGCCCAGCCGCGCAGCGGCGACAGAGTGTAGCCTGGGGCGTAAGCCCTCGTTGTTCTACACATCTTTTGATTGTGGGTGGTGAAATGGGGCGTTGGGAAATCCCGGTCTCTTCGTAAGAGGCCAGGGGCTTGCCCCCTGGAATTTCACGTTGGTTTCTAGATCGAATGGCGGCCGCATCCCCACCGTCCGTGTCGCCCCGCAGGCCGCCGAAGGCGGCCTGCGGGGCGACACGGGGAAAGGCAGGTAATCCGGGGAGCCTGCGTGTGTAGATACGAGCGTGAAACTCCAGGGGCAAGCCCCTGGCCTCTTTGCAAGATGTGTAGAACAACGAGGGCGTAAGCCCCAGGAATCGCGTCCGTCCCTTTGTCGTAAAGCCCCGAAGGGGCGACATCCGCGGCGTGGTCACGCTCTGTGTCGCCCCTTCGGGCAACGCCGTTAACGATTTTTTCCCGTGAAAATGGGGGCATTCGGCAATCTCATGCACCGCTTTGTGAACCTCGGTGTGACTGAAAAGATAGTGACATCAGAAAACCCTGGAAAACAGGGCGATTTTGTGGACGGCCGTGACGCCTTTTTTGTCAAAATCGTTAACGGCGTTGCCCTTCGGGGTTGGACGACATTCCCATCAATCCGCGTCGAAGTAGTCGCCATCGACCCGCGGAAGCCGAAGAACCCGATAGTGTGTCACGCCGACGCCGCGCTCGATCATCAATGCGGTAAGTCGGGCTCCATCAATCAGCACGATGCTTTCACCAATCTGGTTCACGAAATCGCGGGCTTCCCGCGTGAAGCTTGAAGTCGTAATGAAGACGCCTTTCCTCGCGCGCCGTCCCGCAAGCGCCCCGTAGAACGCCTGAACCTCGGGTCGACCGACCGACGTCTGCCAACGCTTGGCCTGAACGTAGACCTTCTCGAATCCGAGCCGATCGAGCGATATGATCCCGTCAATTCCGCCGTCACCTGAATGCCCGACGCGCTCGAGATCCTCTTCCGTGGCCCCGTATCCCAGGGCGTGCAACAGGTCGAGGACCAGCCCTTCGAAAAATACCGGCGGCGCCTGCCCGATTCGATCCAGAAGTTCTCGCGCAACCGAACGGTGGATTTCAGTGAGCGCGGCGTCAAGCCGTTCGTCTGGAGTTTGCTGTGTGGCGGCTCCGCTGACGTCGACTCCATTATCGTCGCCAGCGTCCGCGTTGCGAGCCGCGACTCGCGAATGAGTTGCCGTGCGGTCTCATCGTCAAATCCGTGCGGATGGCTCGCGAGCAAATCGCGGCCGCGCACGGTAATCCGCCAAATGCCCCTGCTGGGGTTCTCGACGTAACCTGCCGCCTTGAGTATGCTGAGGCCAAAGCCGCTCCGATGTCGATACCGCAGATGTGGAAGGTTTGGAAGTCGCTCTGTTCGTTGCTGCTCATTGAGATTCAACAGGCCCGGCATTGCCTCGTGAACGTCCTGTCGTCGGTCACCATCGGGACATCCAACAAGATGGCGCAGAATTGCGTGAAGAAAAGCGGCTTGCGATGGAAGTGTATTGGCTTGAGTCATTGCCGCCTTTCTCGCCCTTGAATCGGTCGTAGGCGCACGACCCATGTCGATCTCATACGGCACTCAACAGACTGCCGGCCGTGGACCACCACTTCGACCATCTCCCTTACCTGATGGACCCCGACCCGTCGCCGCGGCGCGTACATCTCCGCGCGACGCGCCGCCGCTCGGTTTATGGCCCGGTCCCGACTTTCGCAACGACGTCTTCCGCGTCGCTTCGGGATAAGCCGAAGCCGGCAAGAAACTCGATCACCTGGCCTTTCTTCCCCGCAAAAACGCGATCTTCGTGCAGCGCGAAGAAGGGAACCGCCGCGCCGCCAATCACTCCGCGCTGCGCGTCAAACGTGTGGGTAATGTCGCCCCGCGACGTGTACGTCAACCATGCCTTCGGCTGATTTCGCCCGCCGCCGAGGTTTGATTGGAGGATGGCCACCAAGCCCCCTTCCTTCAAGTACCTCATCACCGCCGGATTGTCTGGAGGCGCAACCGGATCGAGGTCATCGTCGGGCATCTCGAACGACTCATATTCGTCGTCGCCTCGTTCGAAGCGGATGCGGTAAAGATGACGTCCATTGACACCAAGTGAACCTCTCTCCTCGATCACCTGCGAGAACATTTTTCCCGTCCCCCACGGAAATGAGACCCAGTTCCCAACCTTGAAACGCTGGGTTTTTTTCAGGGCCACGCTCATTCTTTTCGCTCCTTCACCACGGCGCGACTCCAGTCAATGTCCGGAGGTGCTGGCGCATTACTTCGTCCATAGCTCGAGCTAGGCGACCGCACGACTGCCTCCACAACCTGACCTGGGCCAATCGCAAGTTCATTATTCCGCCAAGCCTCGGAGAAGTAAAGTCTTCGTGTGCAATCGCGTTCCTCCAATGATTCAGCGTATCCATATCGCCCCTCCAACTGGGAGTGGCCGCGTTGTAGCCGTTCAATTCGTCCCAGAATCGAATCCCAAGACGATCAAAGTCGGCCCCAATACTCCCCGATTGCGCATTACCGCGGTCCAATTGGCGACCTCGCCCAAATTCCAGCCGCACCAGTTGCCGCATCGGCGCTGGCGGATTGATTATTGCCACCAGATGATCGACGCACTCGGAGTGGAGGTCGCGGCAGAACCCTTGGAACTTTGACGCGACCAGCAACACGTAGACACGATTGATCTGTTGGGTCGTGTACCGACGCCCACGCGCCGTCCCGCCGACCGCCGCGTGGGCGTGCGCGATTTCATCCAGCGCCGATGCTTGCACGGTCCTCCAATGGCGGTACGATTTTGAGGGCATGCTTCGTCGTGAGTGGTGCGCATCAATTCTTGAGCCGGCCGAGTCGTGGCCGAGTTTCAATCTCCGGCCGCGAGTTTACCACCCCGATTTGGCGGCGGCAATGAGACGGACGCCGTGGGGTTGATCAGTTTCGACACCAAAGTCCGCGACCGGGTGCCGCCCCGGCAGGGACCGGGCCACCTGCGGGTGATCATGGAGAAGCTGGAGCAAACCGCGCCTGGCGGCGAGACGGGCATGGGCGAAACGCTGCACGAGCTGGCCGAATCGATCAAGCGGCGGGCATGTGTAGGTCAGGCTTTCCAGCCTGACGAGCGTGGGGCGTTAGCCCCCTGTTTGTCGCTTAGGAGTGGCGAGTGGTTATACTTCACGCGGCCATCAATGAGACATTTTGCCACGAGAAAGTGGTGACTGGTGGCTGGTGGCAGAGCGTAAGCGATGCCCCGGCTAGATAGCGACCGGGGCATCGCTTACGCTCTGCCCCAGCCACCGTGAATGTCTCATTCCCGGCCGCGTGGAGTATAGAGGTTGGCCGTTGGGCCGACAAGAAGTTAGAATCACTGTGTCAGCCCCATGCGGAGGGTCACGCCATGCCGATCCACGACTGGACCCGTGTGAATGCGGGTATCTTTCACCACTTCCACAATTTCCCAGATCGCCCACGTCTTGAACCGCGCGCTGCGAGGCACCGACTACTACGCCCTCGCCGAACAGATCGCGGGGGGGCGAGGGCCCGACGTCTTGACGCTGCAGGCGCCAACCTTGAGAAAGCCGCCGCTCGTGACACCGCCGGACGTCCCTTCCAAGGAGGACCGCCAAGGGCCGGCGGTATCGCCGGCACATCCCAACAACCTAAGATGCGGCGACCTTGATACGAAAGGTCTGTGGACGCGAGGTGTTGCGGACGCCCGCGCCGGCGGAATCGTTTCGCAGCAGCAACGTGATGACGGCGGTGCCGGTCTGGCCGGGGGCCGGCGTGAAGGTCAGCGTTCCCGACGGGCTGACCGCGGGGAGCGTTTGAAATAAGCCGGGACGGGTGTCGCTCGTCACTTGGAACCTCAGACTCCGGCGAGGACCGTTCGATCGGCCGGCGGAGATCCGTGTCGCCCAAGGGGAAACCGATCGCGCGCCGACGTTCATGACGACGACCTGGTCGGAACCCTTGACGAACGACGGTCCCTGGTTGGCGAGCATTCGCCGCCGCGAGTAGCGATGCCGCCCGCGCCTGGCGTAGTAGTACCCGTGTCGCGTGCCATAGGCCGCGTGGTGAACGTAACTAACCGGGCTGCGCGCGAAACCGACCGCGGGCCGCGGCGGGGACCGCTTGGCCCCATTCGAGGCCCTGGGGTTCGGGGCGTGTTTGCCGGCGCGCGTGGCCGCGTCGGGGGTCGCGTGGGGTTTCGAGCTTTTGGTCGCGTGGGGCGGCGATTTCCGAGGTGCGGGTTTATTCGCCGCGTGGTGGGCGGCGTGGGGCGCCGCGTGGTGGCCACCCGAGGGATGGCCTCCCTTGGCTAGCGCCGGCCGGGCCGCGAAGGTCGCGGCCGCCAGGAAGGTCAGAATGAAAATGGCCCGTCGCATGCCGAACGCCCTCCTCGCCTTGAACGGGTTGCCGTCATTTCCCAATCTCCAGGTCCGGTAACGCCTGTTCGAGATCTTCCAATCCAGCGTCCGTGGTGAGCGTGCCGACGAGCGAGATCTCCGCCAGGCTCGTGAACTGCTTGAGCTCCTCCAATCCGCTGTCCGTGACGTGGGTTCCGGAAAGGTCGAGGTACTCCAGATTCTTGAGCGCTCGAAGCTCCTTCAGTCCGGCGTCGGTGATGTGGGTCTTGGAAACGTCGAGCTGCGTCAGTTTCGCGAGGCCCTTGATGTGCTTCAAACCGGCGTCGGTCGTCTTGGTGCCGGAAAGGGCCAACTCGGTCAGGTTTTCGAGTGGCTTGAGTTCCTTCAAACCGGCGTCGGTGATGTGGGTGTTGGAAAGGTCGAGCTCCGTCAGTTGATCGAATTGCCGCAGTTCCTTGAGACCGGCATCCGTGAGCGGACCGGCCAGCGCCAGTTGCTCGAGACCCTTGAGAGGTTTCAGTTCGCGCAGCCCGGCGTCGGTGATTCCGTCGTCGGCGACGCCCAGCCTGGTGAGCTTCTCGCACCCTGCGAGCAGCTTCAGTCCGGCGCCGCTGATGTGGGTGTCGGAAACGTCCAACTCCGCCAGGTTGGCCAGTTGCCCGATTTCCTTCAGACCCTCGTCGCTGACGTGGGTGCCGGAAAGGTCGAGTTCTTCCAGACCGCCAAATCGCTTGAGTTCCCTGGCTCCGGCGTCGCTGATTCGCGTCTCGGCGAGATAGAGCACCGTCAAGTGGTCGAACGGACCGAGTTCCTTGAGCCCGGCGTCGGTGATCCGCGTCTCGACGAGATAAAGCGCCGTCAAACGGTCCAGCGGCCCGAGTTCCTTGAGGCCGGCATCGGTGATGTGCGTGTTGGAAAGGTCGAGCCTTTCCAGGTTGCGCAGTGGTTTGAGTTCCGTCAAGCCGGCGTCGGTGACGTAGGTGTCGGAAAGGTCCAACTCCTCCAGGTTCTGAAGCGTTTTGAGTTCCTTCAAACCGGTGTCGGTGACGTGGGTTCCGGCAAGGTCGAGTTCCCGTAGCGTGTCGAGCGTCTTGAGTTCCTTCAAACCGGCCTCGGTCACCCGGGCGCCGGCGAGGTAAAGTCCGGTCAGGTGCTGGAATTCCTTGAGCAGGCTCAAGTCGCACCGTTGCACGAATCCAACGGCGGTGACGGGCCGGCCGGGCAGGTCGTCGTCCCGCACGACGTAGCCATCGAGTTCCTCGATTTTCGCGATGACGTTCGCTTCCGGCGTGGGCTCGTCCGCGCCGGCACGGACCCCAAGACCGGTACGGACCAAGAGGACGGCCACGACGACCAAAGTGAGCACGCCTGGGCGACGCATCGTGGTTCCTTTCTTGTGTGATGTCGAGCGCGAACGGCTGATGGCGAAGCGTACCGTTCAGCAATCCCAGTGTATCCTGGACGGGCACGGCCGGCAACAAGGCGGCGAAGGAGGTTGACGCAATTGGGTGCCGCTTTCACGGCTCGCTCAGACGTCATGGCCGCTCGCGGTATATCACTTGAACGTCAGCCGTTGGCTTGCCGCCGCGGCCGAATAGGCGGCCGTGGTTTTGGTGAACTGCTCGGCGGCGGAACCGACGATGGCCAGCGGCCGCGGGGCGAGCATCCCCAGCGCGTCGGGCACGTCGCAGACCCGCAACACGTTCAGCAGTTGCGGGGCGGCGCCGTCCATGTGGGTCGTGGACGGCGCAATCAGGGTGGCCCCGGCGATCCGCTCGTCGAGCACCGCGGCGTACGCGGCCACGACCGCCGCGGGACCGTTGCCCGCCACGAACACCGCTGGGCCGCCTTCACCGCCGGTGAAGCGACCGGAGAGGTGCTTCGCCGTCGCGATCACGTCCCACACGCGGCCGGCGTCGACCGTGCGCCCCAGCAAGGCGTGGGAGCGCTCGACGTAATTCGGCCCGTTCTTCCGCGTCCAGCGCGTGGCGCCGGTGCCGCGCGGCTCGCACAAAACCACAACCTGCCCCTTCGCAGCGAGGTCTTCGAGCCATGCGGGCGTCGTGCCGGCTTCGTCGCCGTTGAGCACGGCGAGCAACACGCTCTTGCCTTCCGCCGCCTGGCCGGCCGGGTAGCGCAGGCGAAATTCAATGCCTTCCTCCGATTGCAGTCGCTGGGTGTTCGCATCGACGTCGCCCAGGACTTTCGCGGCCGGGATCGTGTCGGGAAAATAACCGAAGCTCACTCGGCGCAGCTCGGCCAAGAGCGGCCGTTTCCAGGCGTCGTAGCCGCCGGCTTCGGGGGCGGCGACTCTGGCAAGCGGCACGAAGTGCTCGTCCATGGTCGTATTGAGTTGGTCGGCCGGTATATCGGCGTCGCCGGGAAACACCCGCAGCGTCTCGGGCGCGATCGGGTACGGCCCGGGCTTGCCTCCCTCGCTCACGATGTCGAGCTCGCTGTCGGTAATGGGGCTCGCGTCGCCTTTCAAATGGGCATTGATGAAGCGGTAAGCGGCCTGGCGGATGTCCTGACGATAGGCATGCCCGCCGACGCTCACGACGACGTCGAACTGGTCGCCGGCCCCATAGAAGCTGTAGAGCCGCTCGAGCCGAGCGCTGATTCGCTCGTTGGCGTCCATCGGGAAGATCGCGTCCTGGTCGCTGTTGACGAACAGCATGGGCCGCGGCGCGATGAGGCCGGCGATGCGCGTCCAGGGCCACTGGAACGTGTTGTAGAGGAACATGCAATCGCAATGGCCGTTGATGACGCGATTGGGGACGTACGATTCGAGGTCGGCCATGCCACTGACCGGCACGGCCACCGCCACGCGGTCGTCGGCCGCCGCGACCCAAAACGTCGCCGCGCCGCCGCCGCTGATACCGGTCACCGCGATCCGATCTGGATCGACGTCGGGGCGTGTGACGAGGTAGTCGATCCCACGGACGCCGTTGAGGGCTTCGACGCCGGCCGGGGTGTAACCTCGCGAGTGCCACCACCAGCGCCGCAGGTTGTAGGTGCCGTGGTGCGTCGCGGCAATCTCGCCGAGTTGGAGCGAATCGACGACGAGGCAGACGTAGCCGTGCCGGGCAAACCAGATGCCGTGCGACTGATACGCGACCTTGTTGCCGTCGCGTCCACGACCGGAGTGGCCGCAAACGTAGAAGATGGCCGGTAATTTCTCGCCGGCCTTCACGATGGCCGGGCGGTAGAGATTGCCCGTCACGTACAGACCCGGCCGGCTTTGATAGTGCAGCATCTCGACCACGTAGCCGTCGCCCTCGATCGTGCCGGTGACGGTGGCGGCCAGCGGCGTCTTTTCCGGCGGCGGCGAAAGGCCAAGCATGTAGAAGTACTCGTCGACGTATTCGGGCCGCTTCGCCCGCCAGTCGGCGAGCGACTTCAAGTCGTCGTCGTACCGCGCGGAGAGCCTGGCGGTCTCGTTGGCAAGGTAGGCTTGGATCATCGCGTCGCCGGGCGAGTCGCGATCGGGCCGGCCCAGCGGCTGGGCCGGCGCGAGCTGCGCCGCGGCCGCGAGCAAGCCCAATACGATCAGCGACAGAACCAGGAAACGACAGGTATACGTTTTCATCGCGGAGCCTCAAGGGGAACGCTGTTCCAGCGGTAGTGTGGGGCCGGGCTGCGCAACATGTCGGGTCACGGCCGTTTGGCTTTGATCCCGGTTTTATTCCGCCACAACGTGGAGTATACCATGCCGCCGGCTTGCCTTCCCATCGCTTTCGACGACGGCTGGCATCGTTCGCAGATCCAAGGTATTCTGTACTGGATCCGGCCGGGAACGAGAATATACTGTGCGCGGCCCAGAATGAGACGTTTTGTCACGAGAAGGTGGTGGCTGGTGGCAGAGCGTAAGCGATGCCCCGGCTACATAGCGACCGGGGCATCGCTTAGGCTCTGCCCCAGCCACCGTGAACGTCTCATTCTCGGCCGCGTGCAGTATAATTGGGGCTAGCTCGCTAGGCCGTCTCCCTCACGGAGTTGACGACAACGACCATGAAATACCGCTCGATTTCGACCGCCGCGCTGACGGTGGTTTTGCCTCTTGTCGTATCGTTATCTTCGATCGCGCCCGTGAATCCGGTCGCGGCGCATGCGGCCGAGCCGCTCCGCCTGCGCCTTCGTAGCCGCTTGGAGACGACCGCCGGGAGCGGCGAGTTCCATGTCGTCGCCGGCGAGGCCGAGTGGAACCCCGCCAAGACGGCGATCGTGGTCTGCGACATGTGGGACCAGCACTGGTGCCGCGGGGCGACCGAGCGCGTGGCCGAAATGGCGCCTCGGATGAACGAGGTGCTCAAGGCGGCCCGCCGCCGCGGCGTGCTTATCATCCACTGCCCCAGCGGCACGATGGATTTCTACGAAAACTCGCCGCAGCGAAAGCTCGCCCAGCAGGCTCCGCCGTCGAAGCTCGCGCCGTTGGCGGCCGGTTGGTGCCCGTTGGCCGGCGGCAAGGAACCGCCGCTGCCGTTCGAGAACAACCACGATCGTTGCGACTGCGCGCCCCAATGCCCGCACGGAAACCCCTGGCGGCGGCAGATCGACACGCTGGAAATCGCCGCCGAAGATGCGATCACCGACAACGCCGAGGCGCTTTACCTGATGCGCCGGCGCGGCATCGACCATGTGATCTTACTGGGCGTCCATGCCAACATGTGCGTGCTCGGTCGGCCGTTCGCCATCCGCCAGATGTGCGCGCAAGGGCAGACCGTGGTGTTGATGCGCGACATGACCGACTGCGTCCACGATTCCGGCTCGCCGCCGCAGGGTCTGAATCACTTCCGCGCCACGGAGCAGGTGGTCGAGCACATCGAAAAATACTGGTGCCCGACCGTGACCAGCCAGGACTTCTTGGGCGGCGCGGCCTTCGCGTTCCGCGAGGACCATCGGCCGCACATGGTGCTGTTGATCGGCGAGGACGAGTACCAGACCGACCGCACGTTGCCGGCCTTTGCCGACCTTGAATTGGCCGACCGGGGCCTGCGGCTGACCGTGATCCATGCCAACCCCCGCGATCTGAACGACTTCCCCGGCCTGGAAGCTCTCGACACGGCCGACCTGCTCGTGGTGAGCGTTCGGCGCCGCACGCCTCCCGCGGGGCAGCTTGCCCGCATCCGGGCGTATGTCGACTCGAAGAAGCCGGTGGTCGGCATCCGCACGGCGAGCCACGCCTTTTCGCCGCGTAACGACCAGCCGCCGCCCGCGGGGCACGCGGACTGGCCTGAATTCGACGCCCAGGTGCTGGGCGGCCATTACGCGGGGCACCACGGAACACCCGCCGCCGGGGCGCCGCGAACCTTGGTTTGGAAGTTGCCCAAGAAGGACAGCCATCCCGTGCTGGCTCATATACCGTCGGGCGAGTTCGCGGTCGGCTCCTCGCTTTACAAGACGAGTCCCTTGGCGTCATCGGCCACGGCATGGATGATGGGACGCGTCGAGGGGGTTGAGCCGGCGGAGCCGGTGGCGTGGACGAACACGAATGACAAGGGGGGCCGGGTGTTTTATACGTCGCTGGGTCATATCGACGATTTCAGCCTGCCCGCCTTCCGCCAGTTGTTGCTCAATGGTGTTTTTTGGGCGCTCGACAAGCCCTTGAAGGAATGAAGATGGATGATCATCGTCCAAGAATTCGCTACGGCCGCTACAAGCGGACAACTTTACGAAGGCCGCGCCGTTTCGCCAGGTGTTTCACTTTACCCTGACTCGGCCGGCGGCCGATATTGACTGTGTCGCGTGGATGTTTGAACGACTTGCACCGTTACAAGGCTGGACCTGATTAATGGCGGAACCACAACTGGCGGATCGAATCTTCTCGGTATTGGAACAAAGCCCCCATGTGCCGCACCGCAACTTGCGGTTCGAGACCAACCGAGGACAGGTGACGTTGCACGGCGTGGTCCGCAGCTATTATCAGAAGCAGATGGCCCAGGAAGTGCTCTTGGGGCTGGAAGGGGTCGAGCACATCGAAAACCAACTCCAAGTCGTAGGGTGGGCACCGCCCACCACGAACGTGGGCTAGCCGTTCCACGCTGAGTTTTCGGATTGCCTCTCACTCGCCGGCCACTTCGACGTAGACCTTCAGGGCGCGGCGGTCCTCGACCAACAGCCGCATCATCTGGGCGTAGTTGTCGAGCCCTTGCACCGGGTGGGTCAGGATCCGCTGGATCACGCCGGGATAGGTGACTTCGCCCAGGGCCAGATCCTTGATCCCCATTTCGAAGTGCTCGCGGTTGGCGTTGACGCTTCCCAGCAGGAGCTTGTTCCCCAGCACCCATTCGAGGTTGACCTTGTCGGCGGGAACTTGAACCTGTTGCTTGCCGCCGGTGATGCTGGTCCAGACGAGTACGCCGTTGTGCGCTAGCACTTCCATGGCCGCGAATGCTTGTTGGCTGGCGCCGGTGGCGTCGATGATCAGGTCGGGCTTGCCGACCTCGTCGGCCAGTTGCGCGAGCGTCCGCCGCTCGCTGCTCACGTAGCGCGCGCCCAGGCCGGCGACGATTTCGGCCTTGAGGTTGGGCGCCGCCGCGCGGGCCAGCGTGTAGACCCGCAAGCCGCGGAGACGAAGAACGAGCGTGCTGAGCAAACCGATTTGTCCGGCCCCCATCACGAAGGCCATGCGCGGCCGCCAAACCTTCAGCCGCCGCTGCGCCTCGAACGCCTGCTGGATCGCCTTGGCGGCACAGCTCATCGGTTCGGCGAGCACATGCAGATGCTTGAGCCCGCGGGGCATTTTGACGATGAACTCGGCGTCCTCGACGTAGAACTCGGTGAGAAAGCCGTGCAGCAGGTTGATGCCGCGTTCGTAATAGACCTCTTCGCTGGTCATGTCCGAGGTGCCGATCTGGTCGTAGATCGAGCCTCCGGGCCGGCGAACCGTGGCGGTCACGTAGTCGCCCGGCTGGACGTGTTCGACGGCCGGGCCGACTTCGACCACCACGCCGAACGATTCGTGCCCGAGAACCAGGAAGTCGTAACCTGGCGGAGCGTTGCCGTATTGGGCCTCGTTGATCTCCTTGTCGGTCGCATCGACACCGACCTTGAGTACCCTCACCAGCACGCCTCGACCGTCGGGCACGTCCTCGAGACGCGGCTTGGGAAGCTCGGCCAGGTGGACGCTGTTGGGCACTCCAGGACGGACGGCGATCGCTTTCATTCGGGGGCCTTGGGTCATGTGGGCTGTTCAGTTTATTCGCTGACCCGGATTATTCATAGTCCAACACTAACCATCCGGGCTAACCTACAGTGAATCCTCGCGAACCTGCCGGCGGTGTGGCCTGTCATTCCCTTCTCTGGTAAAATGACGGCGTCAACCCACTCCCCGGCGGCAGCCCTCCCGATGGCCCTTGTCAGCGACAACCCGGCCAACGCGCCGCCGACGCCCGCGACCCGGCGCCGGCCGGGGCGGGAGCGGTTACGTCGCGACCTGCGAGCCATCCTGGGCGATGGGGCGGCGTTCAGCATCATGGTGGGCATCGGCGAGACGTATCTGCCGGCCTTCGTACTGGCCGCCGGCATGGGCGAAGTGGCCGCCGGCTTGATCACGACGCTGCCGTTGGTGGCCGGGGCGCTGTTGCAACTGGCCTCGCCGGCGGCGATCCGCCGACTCGGCTCGAATCGGCGTTGGGTGGTGTGCTGCGCGCTGGCGCAGGCGCTGGCCTTCGTGCCGCTGGTCGCCGCGGCCTGGTTCGATTGGGAAGCGGGGCGAGTGGCCTTCTTGATGGCGTCGGTCTATTGGGCGGCTGGGATGGCCACCGGACCGGCATGGAACACCTGGGTGGGTACGATCGTCCCCGGTACGATGCGCGCGGGCTATTTCGCCCGCCGCACGCGGATCAGCCAGGGCGGAGTGCTCGTCGGCTTCCTGGCGGGCGGCTTCGCCTTGCAGGCGGGACGCGATTACGAACACGTCTTGCCGACGTTCGCGGCCCTGTTCCTGGCGGCGGCCGTGTGCCGGTTGGTCTCGGCCGCCTTCCTGGCCGCCCAGAGCGAGCCGGTTCCGCCCAGCCCGGAGCACCGCGAAGTCCCCTGGCGCGAACTGCTCGGACGCTTGCGCGGCGGGCGAGACGGTGCGCTTTTGATCTACCTCTTGTCGGTGCAGGCCGCCGCCCAGATCGCCGGTCCCTACTTCACGCCGTTCATGCTCAAGCAGTTGCAGTTCTCGTACGTCGAGTACGTGCTCTTGATCGGGGTCTCGTTCGCCGCCAAGGTGGTGGCCTTGCCCGCACTGGGACGATATGCGCGCAGGGCCGGCGCCAGGCGGCTGCTCTGGATCGGGGGCGTGACGATCGTTCCCTGTTCCGGTCTGTGGGTCGTTTCGCAGTCGTTCCCGTACTTGATCGCGGTGCAGATCCTGGCCGGGTTTGCCTGGGCGGCCTACGAACTGGCAATGTTCCTGTTGTTCTTCGAGTCGATTCCCGAGGTCGAGCGCACCAGCGTGCTGACGACGTTCAACCTGGGCAACGCATTGGCCACCGTGCTGGGATCGCTCCTGGGGGGGTTGTTGCTGCGGCTGGGCGACAAGACGCTGGCAACCTACTTGGCGATCTTCGGCTTGTCATCGGCCGCGCGTTTGGCGACGATGGTGTTCCTGAGCCGCGTCCCGGCGACGTCCGGCCGGCCGGCGCCGATCAGCGAGACGGCGCCGATCAGCCGGACGGTGCCGATCGGAATGCGAACCGTGGAATTGCGCGCCGACGGCGGCATGGAAGACAGCCCAATCCTGGCCAGTCTGCCGGGCGGGTCGGTGATCGCCACAACCGAAAAGCGATGAGCCCATGAGTACGTCACGGCGACACGAATCGCCATCGACCCAAGCGCGCGGACGCCGGGCCGTGGCGGCGCGCGCCGCCAAACAGCAGGTGGTTCTGCGCGGCGTCGCCGTTTCGCCGGGAGTGGCCGTGGGCAAAGCGCATTGCATCCACGAAATCTTCGTCGGGCAAGAACGGGAACCGCTCGACGACGCCGGCATGCTCGCCGAGCTCACGCGGTACGAACTGGCCCGCGAGGCCACCGCCGTCGACTTGCGCGCGCTGCACGAAAAAGTGCGCGGCCAGGTGGGTGACGCGGCGGCCGCCATTTTCGAGGTTCACGAGACGATCCTGCATGATCCCGCCTTCACCGCGAAGGTGCGCGCAGGGATCGTCGAGTCGCGCCAGACCGCGCGAGCGGCCCTGCGGCGCGTGCTGGGCGAGTACACGGAGCTTTTCGCGCGTGCCACCGACGACTACCTGAAGGAACGGCTGGCCGACGTCCGCGACGTGATCATCCGCCTCAACGGACACCTCGCGCCGATCGCGAATCCGCGGGAACCGGCCGCCGAGACGCACCACGGCCCCGTGATACTGATCGCCAACGAGCTCGTGCCGTCGCATGTGATCACGCTGGGTAAACGCGAGGTGTCGGGGATCGTGACCCAGGCCGGGGGGCGCACGAGTCATGCCGCCATTCTTGCCCGCGGCCGCGGGATTCCGGCCGTGTCGGGAGTCGAGGGCGTGCTGCACGGCGTGGCCGAGGGCGACATCGTGGCCGTCGACGGACGGGAGGGGCGCGTCGTCGTCCATCCCGACGTCGAAACGCAGCGGGCCTTCCGCCGGCTGCAACGCGAGTTCGTCGACCTCAAAGACGCCTTGGCGCACAACCGCGATCACCCCGCCGTCTCGGCCGACGGGCAGCAGGTCGAGTTGTTGGCCAATATCAGCAACCCGGCCGACGCTCGCTCAGCGGCGTCGATGGGCGGCTCGGGCGTCGGGCTGTACCGCACCGAGTACCTGTTCCTGACGCACGCCGACGTGCCCGACGAGGAAGAACAGGTGCGAGACTATCGCGAGGTGATCGCCGCAAGCCCAGGCCGTCGAGTCACGTTCCGCACGCTCGACGTGGGCGGCGACAAGAAAATGCGCTACCTCGGGCAGCAGCGCGAGGCGAACCCGTTCATGGGGTGGCGTTCGATCCGGCTGTCGTTCGAGCATCCCACGTTCTTCGTCACGCAGATCCGCGCCGTGCTCCGCGCCGCGGCCGACGACGACGGACCGCCCAAACGGGTGCGGCTGATGTTCCCGATGATCACCACGCTCGACGAGATGCGCAAGGTGAGGGTGCTGGTGCGCAAGGCTTGCCGTCAGTTGCGGGCCGCGCGGCTGGCGTTCGCGGAAGTGCCGATTGGCCTGATGCTCGAAGTGCCCGCCGCGGCCGTGACCATCGACCTGCTCCTGGAAGAGGCCGACTTCGTCTCGATCGGCTCGAACGACCTGGTTCAGTACCTGATGGCGGCCGACCGCGACAACCCGAAAGTGAGCCACCTTTGCCAGCCGCTCAGTCCAGCGGTGCTCGAAGTCCTGCGGCAGGTGGTGCGCGCCTGCCAGGCGGCGGGTAAGCCGGTGACGCTCTGCGGCGAGATGGCCGCGGCGCCGAGGGCCTTCCTACTGTTGTTCGGCATGGGGCTGCGCAGTTTCAGCATGAGTCCGGCCTTCATTCCGATCATGAAGGAACTGACCAGCCATCTGACCGAGGCCCGCACGTCGCGCATTCTCCAGCGCGCCTTGACGATGAACACCATCGGCCAGATCATCCGTTACACGGGACGGCAGTTGGCCGAAATCTGCCCCAATCTGGCGATCGTCGACTCGACCACGTAGGTCAGGGGGGAACCAGCGCAGACCGCCGTCACACCAACCCGCGGAGCAAGCTCGCGGGATCCGTGGCGGCCCACGAAACAGGCAGGGTCAACCGGGTCAACCCCATGACGTCTGAGCGAGCCGCGAAAGCGGCATCCAATTGCCGCCGCACCCTTCGCCCTGCCCCACGCGCTTTTGGATCGCTTGGGATGTGAATCCCATTTCCTTGCAATCGTGCCCCCCTTAGTTTATACTGATGGCTTACCGGGCGGCATTGCGCGACCAGTGCGGCGGTGCTTGCCTTCCAGCCCAATGCCCGACTCCATCACGCTGCCCGACGGGCGGCCCGCGGAGCCGGTCCCGCCTGAACCGCCAATATGGTTTGCCGACCGCCACGCTGCCTGAAGCTTCGCGCATGTGCGTGGGGCCGGGCGAGTTACAGATACGTGCCGAGGTGCCAGCGATGAAATTGCGTGTGATCAAAGTGGCTCTCACCTGCGCGGCGGTGCTGGCTCTCGTCGGCGCCGCAGGTCACTGCGTGGCCGCCGATGCCGCCGTCGGCCCGGCCAAGGTCAGCTTCTTCAAGGACGTCCGCCCCATCTTCCAGGAACGCTGCCAGGGTTGCCACCAGCCGGCCAAGAAGCTGGGCGGGCTGGCGATGACCAGCTTCGCCGAAATGCGGAAGGGCGGGGACAGCGAACAACCGGCCTTCGAGCCGGGCAAGCCCGACGAAAGCCTGCTGGTCGAGCAGATCGTCTCGCAAAACGGCCAGCCGGCCGCCATGCCCAAGGGGACCGGTCCCTTGAAGCCCGACCAGGTCGAGCTGATCAAGCGTTGGATCGCCGAGGGAGCCGCGGACGACACGCCCCCCTCGTCCGAAGCGCCGATCGACATGCGACACCCGCCGGTTTATAGCCAGCCGCCCGTGATTTCTTCGCTCGATTTCTCGCCCGACGGGGCGCTGCTGGCCGTGTCGGGCTATCACGAGGTGCTCCTGCACCGGGCCGACGGCGGCGAACTGGTCAGCCGATTGGTCGGCCTCTCGGAACGGATCGAGTCGGCCGTCTTCTCACCCGACGGCAAATTCCTGGCGGTGACGGGCGGTTCGCCCGGCCGCTTTGGCGAAGTGCAAATCTGGGACGTGGCCAATAAAACGCTTACGCTCTCGCTACCCGTCACGTTCGACACGCTCTACGGGGCGAGTTGGTCGGGCGACGGCAAGTTGGTGGCGTTTGGCTGCGCCGACAACACGGTGCGGGCCATCGAGGCCGCGACCGGAAAGCAAGTGCTCTACCAGGGCGCGCACAGCGACTGGGTGCTTGACACGGCCTTTTCGACCGACAACTCGCACCTGGTGTCGGTCGGCCGCGACGGTTCGATGAAGCTCACCGACGTGCCCACCGAGCGGTTTGAAGACAACATCACCAGCATCACGCCCGGCGCCCTCAAGGGGGGCCTGATGGTCGTTCGCCGAAATGCGAAGAAGGACGAGCTCCTGATCGGCGGTTCGGATGGCGTGCCGAAGATTTACCAGATGTATCGCACCCAAGCGCGCCAAATTGGCGACGACTTCAACCGCATCACGCGGTTTGCCGCCGAGGCCGTGCCCGGCCGGATCTTCGCCGCTCAGTACAGCCCCGACGCCACGAAGGTCGCGATCGGCAGCAGCCTTGACGGCGACGGCGAAGTGCGGATCCTCAACGAAGCCGACGGAAAATTGGTCCACAAGCTTGCCGAGAATCACGGGGCCGTCTACGCGTTGGCCTACCGGCCTGACGGCAAAGTGCTGGCCGTCGGCGGCTTCGACGGCAACGTGCGTTTTTTCGACCCGGAGGCCGGCACGCAGATCAAGGAGTTCGTGCCGGTGCCGTTGACGCCAGGCCCGCTGGCCGCGAAGTAAAAAGGAGAAAGTTGAACCTAACGCCTAACGCCTAACCGCCATACACCCCAAGGAACTCGACCGATGAAATACGTCACTCCCGCTTTGCTGGTGATCGCGGTGCTTTCGGTGGCCGCCGCGCACGCTGAAGAAGTGGCTGACCGCGCGCCGGAGCAACTTCCCGCCGGCGCGAAGTTCGTCGCCATCGAAGCCGTTCCCGCCGCGGTGCAACTCAAGCACCCCTACGATTATGCCCAACTTCTGGTGACCGGCGTGTTGGAGTCGGGCGAGCGGCTCGATGTCACTCGGCTGGCGCAAGTGGCGGCGCCCGAGGCGCTGGTGAGCGTTTCGCCCTCGGGCCAAGTCCGTCCCAAGGCCGATGGCAACGGCGAGTTGAAGTTCACGATCGCCGACAAGACGCTGGCCGTGCCCGTCACTGTGAGCGGACAGAAAGACGCCTATCCGGTCAGCTTCGTACGCGACGTGGCGCCGGTGTTGTCGAAGCTGGGTTGCAACGCGGGCACCTGCCACGGCTCGGCCAACGGCAAGAACGGGTTCAAGCTATCGCTACGCGGCTACGATCCTCTGTTCGACCACCGGGCTTTGACCGACGACCTGGCCGGCCGCCGCTTCAACCGCGCCGCGCCGGACCAAAGCCTGATGCTGCTGAAGCCGGCGGGCGGGGTGCCGCACATGGGCGGCGTGCCGATGCGCCGCGGCGAACCGTACTACGAGTTGTTGCGGGCATGGATCGTGGCCGGCGTGAAGCTGGATCTCGACAGTTCGCGAGTGGCGTCGATCGAGGTTTTCCCCAAGAACCCCGTGATCGCGCTACCCGGCATGAAGCAGCAGATGGCGGTGGTGGCGACCTACACCGACGGCCGGACACGCGACGTGACGGCCGAGGCCTTCATCGAGAGCAGCCTGACTGAAAAGGTCGAGCTCGACAAGCAGGGGCTGGCCACGGCCGTCCGCCGCGGCGAGGCGGCCATCTTGGCGCGCTACGAAGGCGCCTACGCCGCCACCACGGTGATCGTGATGGGCGACCGCAATGGTTTCCAGTGGCGTGAGACGCCGGAAAATAACCACATCGACACGCTGGTCTACAACAAGCTCAAGAAGGTCAAGATTCTCCCCAGCGAGCTGGCCGGCGACGGCGACTTCATGCGCCGCGTCTACCTCGACCTGATCGGCCTGCCGCCGCGGGCCGAGGAGGTTCGCGCCTTCCTTTCCGACGCGCGCGACGTGAAAATCAAGCGCGACGAGTTGATCGATCGGCTGCTGGGCAGCCCCGACTTCGTCGAGCACTGGACGAACAAGTGGGCTGATCTGTTGCAGGTCAATCGCAAGTTCCTGGGCGAGGAAGGGGCCTGGGCCTTTCGCAACTGGATTCGCCAGGCGGTGGCCAGCAATCTTCCCTACGACCAGTTCGTCTACTCCGTGCTCACGGCCAGCGGCTCGACGATGGACAACCCGCCCGCCTCGTACTTCAAGGTGCTCCGCGATCCGGGCGACGCGATGGAGAACACGACGCAGTTGTTCCTGGCGGTGCGATTCAACTGCAACAAGTGCCACGACCATCCCTTCGAACGTTGGACGCAAGACCAGTACTATCACCTCGCGGCGTACTTCGCCCAGGTGGGCCGCAAGCCGGCCCCTGAGTTCGCGGGCCGGGTGATCGGCGGCACGGCCGTCGAGCAGCCGTTGCCGCTGGTGGAAGTCGTCTTCGACCAGGGTGGCGGCGAAGTGAAGCATGTCCGCACCGGGCAGGTGGCCGCGCCATCGTTCCCCTACACGCACCAGGGGCAGGTGCCCGCCGAGGCCGCGCGGCGCGAGCAGTTGGCGCGCTGGATCGCGTCGAAAGACAACCCTTATTTCGCCAAAAGCTACGTCAACCGCATCTGGGGTTACTTGCTGGGCACCGGCATCATCGAGCCGTTGGACGACATCCGCGCCGGCAACCCACCGACGAACCCCGATCTGCTCGACCGCTTGACCAAGGACTTCATCGACGGCGGCTTCAATGTGCGCGAGCTGTTCCGCGCCATCTGCAAGTCGCGGGTCTACCAGCACTCGCTGGAGACGAACGATTGGAACAAGGACGACGACATCAATTACTCGCACGCCATCGCCCGCCGGCTGCCGGCCGAGACGTTGTACGACGCGGTGCACGCGGCCACCGGTTCCGAGATTCACCTTCCCGGCATGCCTGCGGCGTACCTTGCCACGCAACTGCCCGACAGCGGCGTGGCCTTGGCCGATGGTTTTCTGAATCTGTTCGGCAAACCGGCGCGCGAAAGCGCCTGCGAATGCGAGCGCTCCACCGGCGTGATGCTGAGCCAGGCGCTGAACCTGGTCAACGGGCCGACGATCGCCCTCGCGATCTCCGATCCGAACAACCGCGTGTCGAAGCTGGTTGCCACGGAGAAGGACGACGCCAAGGTGGTGGAAGAAATCTTCATGTCGATTCTTTGCCGCATGCCGACGGCGCGGGAAACGGCCGCCTCGGTCGCGGCGATCAGGTCCGAACAGGAAGAGCAGGCCCAGCGCGCCGGTGAGTTGGCCGCTTACGAGCGAGACCAACTGCCGTTGAAACAGGCCGCATGGGAAAAGGGCCTGTCCGGCGCCGACTGGCAACTACTCGATCCGGCCACGCTGGCTTCGGCCGAGGGCGCCACGCTCGGCAAGCAGGCAGACGGCTCCGTACTGGTCAGCGGCCCATTGCCGGCCAAGGACATCTACACCTTCACCGCCAAGACTGAGGCGGTGGGGATCAGCGGTTTTCGTTTGGAGTTGCTCCCCGACCCGAGTTTGGCGGCCAACGGTCCGGGCCGCGCTCCCAACGGCAACCTGGTGCTCAACGAGTTCAAGGTCACGTCCACCGCGTCGGCCGACGCGAGCCAGGCCATGCCCGTCGTCCTGCGAAACGCGCAGGCCGATTTCGCCCAGGACAGTTTCCCCGTCGCCGCGGCCATTGACGGCAACGCCCAGCCCGCCAGCGGTTGGGCCGTGTCGCCCAAGTTCGGCGAGCCGCATGTGGCCGTGTTCGAAACCGCGCAGAATGTCGGCGCGGCGGGTGGCACGACGCTTTCGATCACGCTCGATCAGCAGTTCCCGCAGCATTCGATCGGACGTTTCCGGATTTCGGTAACAACGTCGCCCAGGCCGGTGCGGCTGCAAGGGCCGCCGGCGCCGATCGCCGCGATTTTGGCCGTCGCTCCCGCGGCGCGCACGCCCGAACAGCAGGCCGAATTGACACGGATGTTCCGCGCCCAGGACGCCGAGTTGGCTCGCCTGACCGCGCAGGTGGCCCAGGACGCCCTGCATCCCGACGCCTATCGTCTGCTGGGAGCGCAGGATCTCGCCTGGGCGCTTTTGAACAGCCCGGCGTTCTTGTTCAACCGGTAGATCGCGGGTATTGGTTTCGCGTTGACAATGGGTCAACATCGCCATAAACTTAACGTGTGCATTGATGCTGCGTTTGATAGACGTATGGCTGCGGGGCCGGTGAGCTAGAAATGTCCATTAAGTCGCTTCGCTTGGCGGATATCGCTAATCTTCCCGAGCAGGAACAGGAGCAACGGATCAAAGCTCTTTCCGATCGTCGTCTTGAACCGCTGAACGGAGATTCCGAAGACTTGACCAGGCAAATCAGCACGTTCGAGACTCGCTACGAGATGTCGTCGGATACCATGCTGAACCTTTGCCGCGAAGGGAAAATCCGCGAAACAGCGGATGTCGGAACGTGGATGATGCTCCTTGTGCTAAGGGACCGACTTGGCAAACCGGCCCACTAATCGGCTGCCCTGCCGCTTGCCCACCTACATCCGGGTACACAATGCGGTGATCGGGCAGTTCCGTGCATTCGGTTTCGTTGGCTCGGACACGCTTTCGATCAAGGCGGTGGGCCGCGACCTCATTTTCCAGGGCGAGGTCGCGTGCGCCGGGCTGATCGTCTTACAAGTCAAGAAGCTTCTTGAATACGTCAGTCCGTCGGTGTCCGACGAAGTGCAGTCATTTCAATACAGTTACAATGTGTCCGCAAGAAATAGACATAACATATTTCGTTACGACAATCTCCACCCAGATTTTCTCTATCCTGGACACCCCGACGAGTATCACCGCCACGATTTCGACTGGATGACGGGCGATGAATTACCTGGTTCGCCAAGTTGGATTGGGACCGCCAAGTGGCCACTTTTCGGCGATGTTCTCTGGGAAATACACGATTGGCACGTTCGGCACAGTCACGAGTTGAACAACCCGGACGAATTCGCACAGGATCTACAAAGCGAATTACGGGACTGAACCCGCTTGGCCACACGGCGAATTTCAGTTATGTCCCGCCGCAAAAACAACCGCCAACCGTCCCGCACTGAAGCTACCCCACCGCCGTCCAAGCCCCCCACCCCGATCGCGGCTTGGCAGTGGTTCTTGCTGTCGGCGGCTTTGCCGCTGGTGTTCCTGGCCTCGAAGCTGAACCTCGATCTCTGGGAGGACGAGATCTACACGATCACCGAATTCGTCGCCGGCGGAACGTATCGGATCGTCACGGATTACTCGGCGCCGAACAACCATGTGTTCTATTCGCTCCTGCTCCGGCCGTTTTATCTCATCGGCGAATCGAGTTTCGTGCTGCGGCTGCCGTCGCTGGCCTGCGCGGCGGGCACGCTTTGGCTGGTATTCAAGCTGGCGCGCCGCCTCGCCGGTTTGCCGGCGGCCATCGCGGCGACCGTTACCTTGGGGCTGAACCTGATGTTCCTCGTTCACGCCATCCAGGTCCGGGGTTACAGCCTCTCGATGCTGTTGGCCGCCTGGCTGGCCGACCTCGCGCTGGCCGAGCCGCAAGCGCGGACTCGCGCGCGGAGCATCGCCGTCGTCCTGGCAGGAGCGGCGTTTCTTTATGTTTTGCCTACCAACGTATTATTCTTCCTGCCTTTGGCGTTGCTGGCGATCGTGCGGGCGAGCCGTGGGGCGGCATCGAATCCGCAATCCGCAATCCGCAATCCGCAATCAAAAATGGCGATCGCCTGGTTCGCCGCGGTTCTCCTCGCCGCGGCCTGCTACGCGCCGATCTACCGCCAGGTGCTGGAACATGGCGAGCCGAAAGACGCCTTCTCCTGGTCCGGGTTTTGGCTCCCCGCCTCGGTCTTTTTTACGGCCGCCGGTCGCGACGTGCGCATGCTCATTCCGCTTTGGTTGGCGGGCGTTTGCTGCTGGGCCTGGCGCGTCGGCCGGCGACCATCGGCCAACGACGTCGCCGTGCCCTTGTTGTGCCTTGTCGTCGTCACGGGCTCATTCGCGCTCAGCGGGCTTCTGCGTATCAGCCCGTTCCCACGCATCGACACGCCGCTCTTGCCGATTGTCGCCCTGGGAGCCGGCTGGTCGCTGGCCGAGCTGCTCGAAGCCGCTCGTCGGCGTTGGTTGGCGTGGTTGCCCGAAGCCGTATCGGGCGTGGCCGGCTTGTTGCTCGTATTGGCCGTACTGGCGCCAGGTGTCGTGACCTATCCTCGGCGCCTCACCGAGGCGTGCCGCCACGAACGCCCGCAGGACGGCTATTTCAATTATTATGCGGCCAATTACCACCCCTCGGCCGTCGTCGAGGCCCTCTCGGATTGGACGCGCAACGACACGAGTTATTCGATCGTCTACGCGAAAGAGGACCATTGGAACCTGCGCTACTATCTGAACCGCGCCCGGCTGGCGCCTGCGAGGCCGCCGCGCGGCTCCGCCGCCGCGGTTTACGTCGTTGCGCCGCGGGCGGCGCATTGGGATGAATTGGCCGCCCGACTGGGATTACTCGAGCGCGAGCTGCGCGGCTGGCCGCTCTTGCGCGAGTTCGGTTACTATCGCGTCTTCCGTTCGCCGGATTATACTGCACGCGGCCAAGAATGAGACGTTTTGTCACGAGAACGTTCCTGGACGCGAACACGTTCGTTTACCACGCCAAGTAGTTCCGAGATAGGCTCTTAGTGAATTTGTGCCCGTGTCAAATGCTCGTTGGAACCGTCTCCTCGATGGGCTGGTCCGATACCGCCTTGCGTTGCTGCTCCTCGCGCTCGCCCTGACCGGCTTTTCGATTTACCCCGCCAGCCAGGTTGCGTTCGACCAGTCGATCGAATCGCTGTACGCGCCCGGCAACCCGAAGCTGGTGGACTACGTCGAGAGCAAGTCGCTGTTCGGCGGCGATGAGTTCGTCTTCGTCACGTATACCGATCCCGAGTTGTTGCAAGCCGCGGGGCAAGAACGCCTGGCCATGCTGGCCGCCCGCGTGGCCGCGGTGCCGGGCGTCGTCGAGGGGAGTGTCCAAAGCCTGGACGCATACCTGAAGCTCACCAGCGGCCCCATTTTTCGGTCGCGACGCGATCAACTGATCGAATTCACGCGCGGTCTGTTGCTCGGCGGCGATAACGAGACCTCCGCCGTCGCGCTTCGCCTGGCCGATGAGGCCGACGCTTCCGTACCCCGAGCGGTGACGATCGCCGACCTCCGGCGTATCGCCGACGAGCAATCGCTCCCGACGCACGTCGTCGGTGAGCCGGTCCTCGTGTACGATATGTTCCGCTATGCCCAGGAAGACGGCGAGTTCATGGGGCGGGCGGTTTCGTTGCTGCTCGTGGGGGTGATCCTGTTCTTCCTGCGCGACGTCCGCTCGGTCGTGCTCCCCTTCGTCATCGTCCAGATGACGATCTTGTGGACCAAGGCGGCCCTGTGGATCGGTCATATCCAGCTCTCGATGGTCAGCTCGATCCTCGGCTCGCTGGTGACGATCATCGGCGTCTCCACGGTCGTGTATCTGTCGTTGTATTTCCAGGAGCTGCGCGAGCGGTTCGACCGTGAAACGGCGTTTCGCCGCATGCTGCACGTCATCGGCGGCGACATTGTGTGGGTCTGCCTTGCCACCGCCGCCGGTTTCGCGGCGCAGCTTTCGAGTCACCTGCATCCCGTGCGCTCGTTCGGCCTCACGATGGTCGTGGGTTCGCTGCTGGTGCTCGTCGCCATGGCGCTCGTACTGCCTGGGGGCATGCTGCTGGGCCCCGGCCGCCGCGCGGCGTCGAAGCCACGGGGCGACCGGCACGTCAACCAGTCGTTGCACCGCCTCAGCGCCTGGGTGCTCCTGCATCCGAGAGGGATCGGCGTCGCCGCCGTAATCGCGTTGGCGGGCGGCATTGGCGGCCTGCTGCAACTCCGCCTTGAAACCGACTTCAGCCGCAACTTCCGCTCGTCCACGCCCGTGGTCAAGGCGCTCGACTTCATGGAAGAGCGCCTCGGCGGCACGGGCATGTGGGAAGTCAATTTCTCCGCCCCCCCGCGCCTGGAGGAGGACCATCTGGCGAGGGTTCGCCGCCTTGCCGGCCAACTCCGTGAGCTCAAAATCGGCAATGAGCTTGGGTTGACCAAGGTCGTGGCCATCACCGATGGTCTCGATCTGGTCCCTCGCATCCCCATTCTGGTTCCCAACGCGAAGGCCCAGGCGCGCTGGCTCGACGCGCTCGCGCCCGAGTTCCGATCGAGTCTTTTCAATGCCCCACGGGGCCGCATGCGGATCATGCTGCGTGCCCGCGAACGGCAATCGGCCGAAGACAAAGAGCGGCTCATGACGCGGGTCCGCGAGGTCGCCCAAGCCGAGTTTCCCGAAACGAAAGTGACCGGCCTGTTCGTCCTGTTGGCGAGTCTCATTGAAAGCCTGATGCACGACCAATGGACCGATCTGGCGGTGGGGGCCGTCGGCCTGATTACGATCATGACGATCGCCTATCGCTCGTTGTGGATGGGGCTGATCTCCCTTGTGCCCAACGTGTTGCCGATCGTGTTTTTGCTGGGGGGCATGGGCTGGGCGGGCATCCCAATCAACATCGGCACGGCCATGATCGCCAGCGACACCATGGGGCTGACCATTCACGACAGCATCTTCTATCTCTCCGCCTACCGCCGCGCCCGACGCTCTGGATTGGACTTCCGCGGCGCCCTGTCGGAAGTCCAGACGGAGGTCCGCCGTCCACTGGTTTATTCCAATGTCGCGCTGGTTCTTGGGTTTTTGGTGCTGACCACGTCGCACTTCGTGCCGCTGATCTACTTCGGCGCGCTGGTCAGCACCGCCATCGCCGGGGGCCTGGCCGTCAACCTGTTGCTCATCCCGCTGTTGCTTCAGTTGGGCGAACGTACTAAGTAGGTGGGATCATTTTTAGGTAAAAACGCACGCCCGTTGCGCAGCAACGGGCGTGCGGTGCGTTTGGAAAAATGATCCTGCCTGTTTCGTGACCCGGCTCGGCTCAGGAGCGCGCCGCGCAAATAACGCGGCTTCGGCGCAGCCGAAACTGCGCAGGAAAAAACTGGCAAAACCGTACCTGTACCGACCAGGAAATCCGTCTCGGCGGATTGCCCGGCTTTAGACGGTCAAGACTTCCTCCCACCCCCCGCGTCGTCGTGCCGCTCGTCACGCAGCTTTCGTCGGGTAAAGGTACGGTTTTGCCGGTTTTTTCCTCAGCGGCGCGCGCCAGGCCGTCTGTCGAGGCGTGCGCGGCGCCGCGGCACCGCGTGACAGCGACGGGATTTTTAACGCCCCGTCCTGATAACGGGGATCGAGGATCTCGCAACCCGGGCCGACCTGATCGACCGCGCGATCCCGCGATGCTTCGATCGGCTCCTTCGGGTTCGGTTTTTTTCGGAAACTGCTCTTGACGCGTTTTTTTTGTAGACTCCCGCGAATGCTGACCGCCTTTACGCCACTCGGTGAGTTTGAGACGTGCGGCGCGCCTTCGGGCCCCGTCCGATCTCCTTTGCAAGCTTTGGCCAACGGCGGCGCGTTCTTCGACGAATCTTTCAGCCCGTGTCCCCCGCGGCGAGCACGCCTCGCCAATCGACGAGTCGCCGCAAAGCGACGAGCCTGCTCCGCGGAGGCGCTCGAGACAAACTACTGGTCGGTTGTTTTCGACGTTGTGACCCCCGCGGCATGGCAACGTCTCGTTGAGGCGGCAACCGTTCAGGCGCGCTCGGGCGACCCTCGCGCGCGTGCGTGGATCGCGAGCGTGCTCGGGGCTGACTGCGCCATTGAAGAGCTCGGGCGCGCGGACGCGTCGGCGCAGTACGTGACGATCTTAACGCTCGGACCGGCGCTTGAGCGTGAGCGCGAGCGCGCGGCGAGGGATCGGACACAACGCAACTATTAGCGAGACGCGGCGAGCAGGGCGCGGCGGTCGGCCCCGAGCCGCGACGCTGCGCGAAAAAAAACGACTCCGAAACCCCTCCCAAGCGATCCAAACGGGCGTGGGGTAAGGCGAAGGGTGCGGAGGCAATTGTGTGCCGCTTTCGCGGCTCGCTCACACGTCATGGGGTTATCGGAGATCGTTTTTTTTCGCTTCGCTGCCGTTTTCTTTTGCACTCCCGTTGCTGCGCAACGTTCGTGCGTGGCGCTACGTAAAATGATCCTTACCGATTCGTGGGCCGGCCCGGCGGACCCGATGAGCTTGCGCCGCGGGTTGGTGTGACGGCAGTCTGCGCGCGTTCTCCCCTGGGCCATGAATAATCCGTGCTAGCAATCGACATTCGCACCCCTAGGCAAAATGGAGAAGCGACGCGAGAATTCGCGGCTGGTTTCATCTGGACAAGGAGGTCGAGCATGACGCTACTTCAGGATTTGTTGCTGACGAGCCGAACGGTTTACGAACGCGAGAAGGAATTCCTGCTCACCGAAATGACGCGGGAGGCGAACAACTTCGCGGGAATGCTCCGCGAGCGATCGAGGGACGCCGCGCTACGGGACGAGGCTCGTCGCAGGGGTGCCTACTGGCAACGGTTTCTCGCCGATCTGCGGGACGAACGTGAGCGCCGGGAGCGTGCCATTCGCGAGTTCTGCAAGCAAGGGGAGCGATCGGCGAATCAGGTTCAAGCCGCGGCCTGACGACGAAACCGGTTTCACTACGGCTGATGGCCTCAGTCGGGTTTGGTGGGCGGTGCCCACCCTACGGCATCTCGACCTTGGCCCAGAACGGGTGCCGGCGGTCGCCGCGGGTGCGCGCGTCGTCGAGCATCACCTCCAGGTCGGGCTCGACAAAAGGTCCGCGAAGCCGCGCCCGGGCTCCGTTCACGGTGATCGTCGTCCGCTGCTTGAAATCGATGATGCCCGGCGAAAGCCAGCAGGTCACCTTGCCCGCGCCGGTCACTACGTTGAATCCGTTGTTGGCGTTGGCCGTGGCCGTGGTGGTCGCCGGCCGTGTGCCGCGCGGCGGCGGCCAGTCTTCCGGATCGACCAGCGTCTTGGGCGCGAAGCCGTCCAACTCGACCCACCAGAAATAATTGTCCCAGGGCCGCATGCTGCAGCACTTGAATTCCTTGGGATAAAAGTCGCGCTCGTAAAGGTTCATCCAGTCGAACAGCCGCAGGATCTCGTCGGAAAAATCCTCGTGGCCCCGCCCCTGGAACTCGGTCACGGTCACGTTGTAGCCGCGCTGCATGTAGCGGTCGATGTCCTTGGCGTTGTGGGCCGATTTGTCGCCGTCCAATTCCCCCCCCACGAGGTAAAGGTTCACGTAGCGCGCGTTCTCCCACATCCGCGTCACGAACTTGTCGATTCGGGCGACGATCGGAATCACGCCGGCCCACAGATCGGGATGAGCCAGGCCGATGTCCCAGGCGGCGTCGCCGCCCATCGAGTGGCCACTGAGGAACACCCGGTCGGTGTCGATCGAAAAGCGGCGGCAGGCGTCGCGCAGCGTGTTGAGCACGGCCGCGTGCTCGGCGGCCGAAAACTTGTAGCCGGTCTGCTCCTCTTTGGCCCAGTCCGGCGCCACGACGATGTATCCGTACCGGGTGGCCTGTCCCAGCCGTTGACCGTTGGCGGCCCGCGGCCCGGCCCACCAGTCGATTTGCAATCGAGGCGTCGTGCCCGCCCCACGCAACGTGACCACCGTCGGATACAGGCGGTGCGGATCGTATTCCGGCGGGAGCTGCACGTCATACGTCACCGGTGGCTCGCCGGACAGGGTGTCGACTTCCAACTCGAAGAAACCGGGCTGTTTCTTGTCCGCCTCCGGCGCCGGAAGCGGCGGCAGCATGTGTTCCAAGAGCCGGGCCACCATTTCGGGCGTGGCGCCTTCCTGCGCCTCGAGTTCGCCCAGGATCCGGTCGCGATTCAGCTTGATCGGCTCGGTCAGGTACTTGCGCGCCAGGTTGCGGGTTTCGAATAGCGACAAGGCGACGGGCAGCTTGCGCACGGCGTCGTTGGCGCCCACCAGCCAACCGCTGACCGCCAGGGCCACCTTCGCCTCGGTATCGAGCTCGTTGTCGTCCCAGAACTGGCGATAGGCCGCCATGCGGCCGACCGAATGGATCGTCAACTCGTTCTTGATCTCCGCCTGGATCGGCTTGAGGCGATCATCGAGCAGCGAGTCCTTGGCCGCGAGCACCGCGACGTCGGCGTCGAGCCGCTTGACGATCTCGATGTAACGGTCCCATTCGCCGCGGTACTCGTCGCCCTTCTGCTTGACGGCTTGCAGCGTCTCACCGGCCACACCCTCGGCCGGAAACGAGTCGAGCATGGCGATCGCCAACTGGTGCTGGCCGGCGGCGCGGCGGACGTCGATTTCGGCCAGTGCGCGGCGAGCGTATTGTTGCTTCAGGTCGCGCAACGCCGCGCTGAATTGTTTCTTGTTTTCAGGGAAGTCGCGGATGATCTGCTCCAACTCCTTCTCGGCGTCCTTGTAACGCTCGCTCTGCAAGAACAGCCGCGCCAACTGCAAACGCTCCTCGATTTTCGTGGGATTGATCTGCTGCCCCAGAACCCGGCGCAGCGTGTCGGGCGGGACCGAACTGGTGGCGAGCCGCATGTCCCAGATGAAGTTTTTTCCCTCGGTGAATTCAACCGCTTCGACCTTGGTCCACTGGGGCGTGATTTGCGTGATGCCCTGAATCACGTCGATGACCCCCTGGTTCGTGCTCATTTGCACCGTGCGGCGGCCCCATTCATCCCACGGTTCGACGCCGATGAAGGGGCCCACCTGGGCCACCCTGGCGCCATGGCGCGTGATGCGCTGCCGGACGGTGAACCGCTCGACGACCGTGCCCGCGTCGCCCTCGTTGGCTTCCAGGACGCGAGTTTTGGGAACGTAGGTCCGCCGCAGGTTGTCGTCGATCATGTAGATCAGCTTGGGAGTGGGAGCGCCCTCCGACGGGGCGGTCGATGCCTTTTCGGCCATGCTCGTCAGCTTCAGCATGCGGCCTTCAAGGATGCGGCCGTCCTTGAGAACCACCGTGCCTGCCCAGCCGTGCGCGGGCGCGCACAGCGGCATGACAGCCAACATGGCCCCTAAGAGCCTGCCCCAGAACGGCCCGCGGGCGGGACGCCCACACCAAAACGGCCGGCAGGCGGGACGCCCGCACCACAAGGGTGGTTCTGGAATGGGGTCTAGGCGTCTCAACCATTGTTTCGCCAGTCGCATGGATGGCTCTCCTCAATATGGCATGCTCTTTACCATTGTCAACGATCGACGGCGTAAGTCAATGTTGGCCTTCACTTTCCCGTCGGCAAGTTCAAACATTATTTACCGAAATCTTGCTAGACACCGATGTTCATGGTATCCTGCCAGGCTATAATAGGGTGGGTGTTTGCATATCCTACTTGGGATGAGTCACGGTTATGGCTTCTGTAACAACTGAGAAAGAGCCTTTGTTTTCTGCAGACTCTGTGGACTGCATTTCGTTCGTCTCGAACCGCGTTGCGAGTCGATTTCAAGGCACATTGAGAAGCAGAGCCGCCGTATGGGCGGAAAAGCGGAATAGGTCAACCGTTCTGCCGGAGGATTTGACCGCCTCACTTGATGAAATACTTGCCTCGCTCACGGACTTAGAGCCGGCATTGAACGTCATCGCCCAGAAATCTAATTCCGAGCTACGCCAGGAATTGATGGACATGCTCGTGGAAGCGCAAACGGCGCTCCTTGAACGCCTCAGCCAGTTCCGTGGTGAACCAAGCGAGAGCATGGCGATTGCAATGCGACCAGCGGCGCTTTCTGACGCGGCAAGGCGGCAAATCTTGCAAATGACACTCCAAGAGCCGGACGCCCGGCTAGCGGGCCGCAAAATGGAATCACTGGATGCGGGCGACAAGCAAACAAACACGACCTACCTTGGGATGATAAGGCGGATTTGATTTCCCTGCCCCAAGACCGCCGTCGCAGGCCCTCATCAACTCGTGGGGCTTTTGGCGGCAATTTCGTCCCCCCAACGGCAAGAACCCGTGATCTCCAAACCTCTTTTGACCCTCCTGTTGATGGGCGTCGTCTTGCTGCCGATCACGATCGTCTTGGCGGTCGCGTTGGCCGGGCTGCTTTCCGCCATGCAGGACGCGGCGGGAGCCCATTTTCTGAACCGTGTCGCCCTGGGCTTGGGAACCGTTTGGGTGCTGGGGCTGGTCGCCCTCCTAATGGCACTGGCCGCCAACTCGCTGGCCGACGACTCCGCGGCGAACCGCGGAGAGCCACCGGAGGGCGACGGCGAGTAATTGCCTTCATCGCAACGCTTCCAGCGATTCCCAGCGCTCGTAGGCGTTTGCCAGTTCCGTTTCGACCGTCGCGAGCCTCGTTTTGGTCTCGGCGATGACCGCTCCGTCCCGCCGATAGAACGCCGGATCGGCCAACGTGGCGTGCAATTGTCGTTGTTCGGCCTCCAGCGTGGTAATCGCCTTCGGCAGCGATTCCAGTTCGCGTTGTTCTTTGAAGTTCAGCTTGCGAGGGCGTTCGGCCGCTGGGCCGGCGGGGACGGGCTTCGTGGGCGGGCCGGCCGGCTCGGCGGACGGTTCGGTCGCGCGCTGCCGTAGCCAATCGTCGTAGCCGCCGGCGTACTCCTTGACTCGCCCCTCGCCTTCGAGCACCAGGGTGCTGGTCACCACGTTGTTGAGAAACTCGCGGTCGTGGCTCACCACCAGCACGGTGCCTTGATAGTCGGCCAATAGTTCCTCCAACAGTTCCAGTGTTTCCAGATCGAGATCGTTCGTCGGCTCGTCGAGGACCAGCACGTTCGAGGGCCGTGTGAAGAGCCGAGCCAGAAGCAGTCGGTTGCGCTCGCCGCCCGACAGGCGTTTGACCGCCTGGCGGGCTTGTTCCGGCGAAAAGAGGAAGTCCTGCAAGTAGCCGATGACGTGCTTGCGTCCACCGCCCGACACGACGGAATCGCTGCCGTCGGTGACGTTTTCAAGCACCGACTTCTCCTCGTCGAGTTGCGCGTGGAGTTGATCGAAGTAGGCGACCTCGAGCCGCGTGCCGTGCCGCACCGCGCCCTTCCGTGGTGCGAGCTCCCCCAACAAGAGTCGCAAGAGCGTCGTCTTGCCCGACCCGTTGGGACCGATGATCCCCACCCGGTCGCCGCGCATCACCAAGGCCGCGAAGTCGCTAACCACCGCCGGCGCGCCGGGCAGGTAGGCGAACGTGACGTCCTTGGCCTCGATCACGACGCGGCCCGACCGCTCGGCCTCGGTCGCCCGCATCCGCGCTTCGCCGGGCCGCTCGCGCCGCGCGCGGCGCACGTCGCGCAACTCGAGCAAAGCCCGGACGCGACCCTCGTTTCGCGTCCGGCGAGCCTTGATGCCCGTCCGCAGCCAGGCTTCTTCTTGCGCCAGCCGCTTGTCGAACAGGGCCTGTCGCCGCGTCTCGGCTTCCAGCGCGGCTTCTTTACGCTCCAGGTAGGTGGCGTGGTCGCATTCCCAGTTCGTCAGGACGCCGCGGTCGATCTCGACGATCCGAGTGGCCAGCTTGCGGAGGAACATCCGATCGTGCGTGATCAGGATCAGGCCCTTTTCGAACCGTAACAGGAACTCCTCCAGCCAGTCGATCGCCTCGATATCCAGATGGTTGGTCGGCTCATCAAGCAGCAGGATGTCGGGCTCGCGGACCAGCGCCCTGGCCAAGAGCACGCGCCGCTTCATTCCGGCCGACAAGCCGCCGCAGTCGGCATCGGGGGGCAGATCCATGCGCGACAGCACTCGATCGACCCGCTGCTGTTGCCGCCAGCCCCCCAGCGTATCGAGCGCTCGCTCGAGCCGGTCCAACTCGGCGCGGAGCGTGGCGCCGGGCGCGGCGGCGTAGTCAAGGCTGGCTTGATGGTAGGCGGCCAGAAGCTCGGCGGGCGGACCAAGTCCGCCGGCGACCTCGTCGAAGATCGTGCCGGCCAGATCGCGCGGCACCTCTTGCGCCAGCAGCGCGACCGACAGCCCCTGCTGGCGGACGATTTCGCCCCGGTCGCATAAAAGTTCGCCCTGGATCAGCCGCAGCAAGGTCGATTTGCCGGCGCCGTTGCGGCCCACCAAGGCGATCCGCTCCCCCGCATCAACCCGCAGCGTGACTTGGTCCAGCACCGGCGGACCACCGAAGCCGACGCTCACATCTTGCAAACTCAAGAGCGCCATGCGGCTTGTTCCCGTGATACTTTTTTTCCAACGACCCGCTTCAAGGCTAGGATCGGCACCGATCGGCACCCCAGCGTGATTGCCGTTGCCGCGGCAATCCTAGCCTTGAAGCGGGCAACCATAGTTTATACACCAGTTTATACACCGTGAATCAACTATACTGCACGCGGCCGAGAATGAGACGTTCACGGTGGCTGGGGCAGAGCCTAAGCGATGCCCCGGTCGCTATGTAGCCGGGGCATCGCTTACGCTCTGCCACCAGCCACCACCTTCTCGTGACAAAATGTCTCATTCTTGGCCGCGTGCGGTATATAATGAAATTGGAATCCTATCGACGATGACGAATAATGGGACGCATGGCCACCCACGATCGGATGGGTGCCCTCCGTTCAACGGGAGGTTCACATGAATCGCGTATCCAGGTCATGAAGTATCGTCCATGTGAGCTTTGCGCGCTCGCCGGCTCGAATCAGGGCCCGGAAGATTCTCGCCTGACACCGTTGACGCCAAGGGGTTGATACGCGGGCAACCAATCTTGGCCGGCCAGAGACCGTAGCCGAATTCCCTGGGAGTTCGGGCCGACAGAGCGCAACGGGCCAGATTCCAGCGAATACGGCTACGGCCTGGACTGAAACGAGAGCGCGGCCGGCTCTGGCGCGAGCGAAGCTGAAATCGCGTCGGGTCTACCCGAAATTTTTCACCTTGGTACGCCGCTTGCTCTATTGTTGTGGTTCAGAGCAGTTTTTCACATCCATTCACGGAAGGTGACATTAGGTATCCCAGTTGAACGGCAAACCCAGAAAAGAGTTCAGGCCACTGTCGCATCGCCCCCGCGCCGACGAGATCCGTGGGCGAGCGGAGATGGTTCGTCGCGGTTGGTGCGACCGTGAGTGGTCCCTGCGAGCCGATCTCGCGCGGAAACTGCAACGGCAGATCTGCTCGTTCGCGTCTCCTTCAGCTTCCGCCCCGGCTTTAGCTTCCGCCTCGGTGTCCCGCCCGTTGGACGCGGCCGTGCGCGCCGCCAAGACCGCGCGAGCCAAGAGAAATCCGCAAACCATGCCCGCCTTGAGACCGGACGAGGAGCGCACCCCTGATCCGCAGGTCTTGATCGTGGACGACGACCGAAGTGTTTGCGACGTCGTGGCTAGGCTCCTTTCCGAACACGGCTACGCCGTCGACGCGGCTTTCGACGGCCACGCGGCCCTGAGCATGTTGGCGCAACACCGGTATGCCGTGGCCATACTCGACTATCAGATGCAAGGCATGGACGGCGTCGAGGTGTACCGCCGCGCCAAGGAACAGCGGCCGGAGTTGCTCGGCGTGCTTTTGACGGCCTTTGCCACCATTGACACGGTGTATCCCGCCATCGTGGCGGGGTTCGCGCGCGTGTTGGCCAAACCGGTGGACGCGCGCGTCTTGATTCCTCTCTTGCGGCAATTGATCGACGGGTCGCGCCGAACGGGCGAGGCCCTTTGATCCTGTCGTTGAACCGTTTCCTCTCCCATGGAGCCACAGATCATGAATGGCAAACTCGACGAAGTAAAAGGCGAAAACGAGGTCGAATGGAGCGCTGGGGAAGCCTCGGAGGCCCTCACCCATGACGACGAGCCGAATCGCGACCGAAGAACCGGTCAGGCGCCTTGTCGGTCGTCCGGAAAGGTGAATCCCATCGTCGAGAGGTTCGTCGACGACGGGTAGAGTGGCCGTTGGCGTGTTACCGGAAAACCCGGAGATACCCTATGTGGATTCAACGACTGACATGCTGGCTTCGCGGCCATCACGATCTGTGTTTGGCCGCCGCCTATGCCGAGATACTTCCTGGTTCCCACGCTCCGAGTGGGAACGGCTCCGCGTCCCCATGAGCAGCGACGACGGCAAAGTAGTAGGCACACTCTGGCCTGCGCAAGTCGCAAAGAACGTGGTTGAACTGACCGCTTCGCGGGAGGCGGCTATGGGGTTGGATCGGGGGCGGTTAGGCGGCGAAGTCGATGTACCGCACGCCCCAGGGACGTGTGCGGTTGAATGGAACGCCGCCGACCCGCTTGGCCCGGTATGCCGTGGCCATATTCGACTACCAGATGCAAGGCATGGACGGCGTCGAGGTCTACCGCCGCGCCAAGGAACAGCGGCCGGAGGTGCTCGGCGTGCTTTTGACGGCCTTTGCCACCATTGACACGGTATATCCCGCTATCGTGGCGGGATTCGCGCGCGTGCTGGCCAAACCGGTGGACGCGCGCGTCTTGATTCCTCATCTTGCGGCAATTGATCGACGGGTCGGCCGGAAAAGTCACGCCAATCGTTGAGAGGTTCGTCGACGACGGATAGAGTGTCGTCGGCGTCGACGCGGCGGCGCGACGACCGGCACACGTTTGGCGCGGCGTTGTTTTTCGCTTGCAATCAAGGACCGCCCCGATCACACTTGCTAATTGAAGACACACAACTGGGAGCATCACGATGTCGCACCTGAAATTTGATTGGCTGTGGGAGAAGTTCTGGTTCCCAAAGCAAACACGGTGTCGAACGCACACGCGCCAGATGCCGATCCGACAACACTCCAACCGGCCGCTGGGCGTCATCCGCCTGGAGGACCGCACGCTTCTGTCTGGCGTCAGCCTCGGTTCGGCGGCGAACTTCGCGATCCTGGGCGCCTCGACGGTGACCAATACCGGCCCGACAACGATCACGGGAAACCTTGGCGTGAGCCCAGGCACCGCGGTCACGGGCTTCCCGCCGGGAAGCGTGACGGGAACGATTCACACAGCGGATGCGGTCGCCGCGGCGGCTCAAACTGACGCTACCGTTGCGTACAACGATCTAAAAGGCGAGGCCTCGACGAGCAATTTGACGGGTCAGGATCTGGGTGGAAAGACGCTACTGCCGGGCGTCTATACGTATAACTCTTCGGCCCAGTTGACGGGAATACTCACTCTCGACGCCAACGGCGACCCCAACGCGACCTTCGTTTTCCAGATCGCAAGCACACTCACGACCGCCAGCGGCTCGTCGGTTCGCCTGATCAATGGGGCCCAAGATGGCAACGTATTCTGGCAGGTCGGCAGCTCCGCGACCTTGGGTACAACCACCGCGTTTGAAGGAAATATTCTCGCCCTTGCGAGCGTCACCATGAACACCGGCGCAAGCCTTGAATGCGGCCGGGCCTTGGCGCTAACGGGCGCGGTGACGATGGATTCCAACATCATTTGCACTCCCGCCGCCCCCGGCACCAACCCCGGCAGCATCTCGGGCCTGAAGTTCGACGACCACAACGGCAACGGTGTGCAGAACGTGGGGGACCAGGGGCTGCAAGGCTGGCACATACTGGTCAACGGGGTGGACCGTGCCACCACCGACGCCAACGGGAATTACACCATTTCGGGCCTCGACCCGGGTAACTACACGGTGCAGGAAGTGCAGCAGGCCGGCTGGACCGAGACCCTGGGCATGGCGGGCTACACGGTGACGGTGAGTAGCGGCCAGAACGTGACCGGCATTGACTTCGGCAACTTCCAAGACGTGAGCATCTCCGGCCTGAAGTTCAACGACCACAACGGCAACGGTGTGCAGGACGCGGGCGACCAGGGACTGCAGGGCTGGCATGTGCTGGTGAACGGGGTGGACCGCGCCACCACCGACGCCAACGGCAACTACAGCGTAACGGGGCTCGGCCCGGGCACCTACACGGTGCAGGAAGTGCAGCAGGCCGGCTGGACCGAGACCCTGGGCATGGCGGGCTACACGGTGACGGTGAGTAGCGGCCAGAACGTGACCGGCATTGACTTCGGCAACTTCCAAGACGTGAGCATCTCCGGCCTGAAGTTCAACGACCACAACGGCAACGGTGTGCAGGACGCGGGCGACCAGGGACTGCAGGGCTGGCATGTGCTGGTGAACGGGGTGGACCGCGCCACCACCGACGCCAACGGCAACTACAGCGTAACGGGGCTCGGCCCGGGCACCTACACGGTGCAGGAAGTGCAGCAGGCCGGCTGGACCGAGACCCTGGGCATGGCGGGCTACACGGTGACGGTGAGTAGCGGCCAGAACGTGACCGGCATTGACTTCGGCAACTTCCAAGACGTGAGCATCTCCGGCCTGAAGTTCAACGACCACAACGGCAACGGTGTGCAGGACGCGGGCGACCAGGGACTGCAGGGCTGGCATGTGCTGGTGAACGGGGTGGACCGCGCCACCACCGACGCCAACGGCAACTACAGCGTAACGGGGCTCGGCCCGGGCACCTACACGGTGCAGGAAGTGCAGCAGGCCGGCTGGACCGAGACCCTGGGCATGGCGGGCTACACGGTGACGGTGAGTAGCGGCCAGAACGTGACCGGCATTGACTTCGGCAACTTCCAAGACGTGAGCATCTCCGGCCTGAAGTTCAACGACCACAACGGCAACGGTGTGCAGGACGCGGGCGACCAGGGGCTGCAGGGCTGGCATGTGCTGGTGAACGGGGTGGACCGCGCCACCACCGACGCCAACGGCAACTACAGCGTAACGGGGCTCGGCCCGGGCACCTACACGCTGCAGGAAGTGCAGCAGGCCGGCTGGACCGAGACCCTGGGCATGGCGGGCTACACGGTGACGGTGAGTAGCGGCCAGAACGTGACGGGCATTGACTTCGGCAACTTCCAAGACGTGAGCATCTCCGGCCTGAAGTTCCACGATCACAACGGCACCGGAGTGCAGGTTCCCGGCGACGAGGGGCTGCCGGGCTGGCACATCCTCGTCAACGGCGTGGACCGCGCCGTCACCGACGCCAACGGGAATTACAGTATTCAGGGCCTCGGCCCCGGCACCTACACGCTGCAGGAGGCGCAGCAGGCCGGCTGGAAGGAGACGCAAGGCTTTGCGGGCTACACGGTGACTGTGAGCAGCGGGCAGAACATCACAGGCATCGACTTTGGCAACTTCCAAGCCCCTGATTTCACGCTGACCAGCAAGGTGCAGCTATTGGGCTCGAACATCACGGGGGACATGAACGGCCTGATCCAGCAGCAGGCCCACTTCGTCATCGGGATCTACCAGAGTATTTTGGACCGTAACCCCGAGGTCACGGCCCTGATCGGATGGGTGCAGACGCTCCAGGACGGCGTTTCTCGCGCCGCCGTGGCCGGTAGTCTCTGGCAGTCGGTCGAGCACCGCCGTGACGAGGTCAACCAGTTCTACGCGACCTTCTTGCACCGCGCCGCGGATATCGGTGGACAGACGGTCTGGGTCAACGATTTCCTGAGCGGCGCCAGCGAAGTCGATGTCATGCGTGGCTTCCTGGATTCCGGGGAATACCAGGCGAGCCACAGCTCCAACACCGCGTTTGTCGATGGACTCTACAGCGATGTACTGGGCCGTGCCGCGGATCCCTCCGGCCAGGCTGCCTTGCTGGGGATCCTGGCGAGTGGCGTGAGTCGAGATGCAGTCGCCCAGCGCGTTCTGACCTCGACGGAGGCGTACACCCGGGTACTGGACGACTATTACGCCAATTTCCTCGGTCGAGCCGCGGATCCGGCCGGCGAACTATTCAACCTGGGCCAACTCCAGAGTGGCCAGGCGTCGTTGGAGTCGGTCGGAGTGGCGTTCCTGGCCTCTGACGAGTATTTCGCTCGCGTCAACCCTTAGTATCGCATCATAGCCCCCACGTTCAGCCCCTGGGCCCAAAAGTCCGTGTTCCGGAAGATGGGATTTGGCTGCGCCGGACCGGTCAGCGGGCCGGCTAGGCCGCTGGCGGGGATCTGTCGCGCGTTGAGCGACTGGTTGATCGCGTGGCCAGGTTGGACCACGTTGGTCCAGTACATGAACGTGAATCCCCCAAAGAGCCAGATGCGGTTGGTCACTCGGTAGCCGGCGTTGAGGCCGACCTGTGGGAGAAAAGAGAACTGGTCGCGGCTAAAGCTGCCGATGTTGGTGCGCTGCGCCAGCAGACCGCCCGGCGCCACGATGGGCGCGCCGCCGGCCGGCGTAATCAAGGTCGAGCCGCTGATGTTCATTTGCTGGTGCGTGCCGCCAAAGGCGAGCAAACCTTGGGCATTGACGAAAGAGCGGTTCCGCCACCACCAGCCGCGCAGCCCCATCTGGGCGCCGTAGAAGTTGTTCTGGGTGCTGAATCCGTCGGCGACGTTGAACATGCCGCTGGTGGGAAATCCGGCGATCGCGGGAGCGGTGACCGCGATGTTTTCGTTGATGAAGATTCCCTGGTTGAGCTGGGTCCAGTTGAAGCCGCCGAGCAGGTCGAGCCGCCGGCCGCTGCAACGGTTGGAACAGCAGCACAGGTTGTACAGGCCATTCGCCCCAACCCCCTGCAGCCCGGTCGAACTGCTGACGACGACGGTGCCGGAGGAAGCGCCAGGGAAGCTGATGATTTGGGAGTTCTGGAAGGGCGAATTCGGGTTCGTCACATCGAAGAACGGCCGGGCAATCACCGCCGAACCAGGCGCCCCGGAACCGCTGGCGAGGAAACTGTTCGTCTGCGGGCCGAGAAAGAAGTAGTTCGCCTCGAACCCCCGCGTTTGCTGTTGATTGAGCCAAAATCCGGCCGTGAAGCGACCGCCGGACTGCCCTGAACTGTTAAGGCTGTTTCCAAGCAGTGTCTGGGTGCCCGACTGGCCCAGCGCGCCCGGGGTCGTATCCGTGGGGGAGCCGGACGTGACCAGCGTCGGAATCCGTTGGCCCTTGGTCCACCAGTACAAGTATTCCGCGCTGACCCAGACCCGGCCCGGCGGCCCACAGACGCACTTGCACCGTCTTCGGCCGCATGTGTTACAGTGGTTCGAGCTTGTCGGCGTGCTGCTGAACGGATGGGCCTCGGCCTCTTCCTGTTCCCCCTGTTCCGCGTCCTCGGACGCGTCCTCAACGGTGGGGCCGAACTGGGCGGCGGGCACTTGCGCCCTGCCGATCTGGGCGCACACGCCCAGGGCGAGCAGTGACGACAGAACCGCCAACGTCCAGGTAGTGAACTTCATCTTCACGCCTCCTCTCCAAGATCCAAATTGCTGTCGAACCCTCGTGGGCGCCCGTTTTCGGCAAGGCCGGAATAACGGTACAAGCGATCCACGTCGCTTGCACGTTAGAAACGGATCGACCGGATCGAGGCGTGCTCATCGCATTGTTCCTAACGCGCGGCATAATCGGAGAAGCTCGCAGAGATTGGATACCTGGGAAGATTATCGCAATTTACCTGGCTTGACAGCGGCGTGTTTCGGCGACGTGGCCCGGCTGATCGATGGCGAATGACCGAGGTCGGCGACATGGTGTCACGGTAATTCAATGCGGCGCAAGATTTGCACCAGTTAGATTGCTTGAACTGATCCTGTCGTTGAACCATTTCCTCTCCCGTGGAGCCACAGATCATGAATGGCAAACTCGACGAAGTAAAAGGCGAAAACGAGGTCGAATGGAGCGCTGGGGAAGCCTCGGAGGCCCTCACCCATGACGACGAGCCGAATCGCGACCGAAGAACCGGTCAGGCGCCTTGTCGGTCGTCCGGAAAGGTGAATCCCATCGTCGAGAGGTTCGTCGACGACGGGTAGAGTGGCCGTTGGCGTGTTACCGGAAAACGCGGAGATACCCTATGTGGATTCAACGACTGACATGCTGGCTTCGCGGCCATCACGATCTGTGTTTGGCCGCCGCCTATGCCGAAATACTTCCTGGAGGGTCGGGCAAGGAGCTTCATTATTGTATGCGCTGTCGTCGCGGTGTGTGGACATCGTCGCCTCGCGCCGGATCGTCTCCGCTGAGGTGGGCCGATACGGTCGCCGCCGGAAGCGACGCCCCATGGAAGGCTCCGATCTGTTGAAGAAACAACTTGCCTAAACTGCAAGGGCAGCCCTGATGCACTTTCGTGCTTCGTAATCGTGGTACTCCGCCATCTTCGGATCGCTCCAACCCTGGCGGAACGACTCGTCAAGGGCGGGATAGGCGTCGCGAGGGTCAATGCCGATGACGTGTTCCATGCGCTCGTAAACATCTTCGCCCCTGGCGCCGTTGACGCCAAGGGTTGAAGCGAATATCGTGCATCTTAGTACGCCGCTTGCCGCACTGCGGGGATTCGGGGCCGTGTCCCGCATCCCACTCAATCAAGCGAGGACAACGGCGGTTCATGCCGAACGGGCGCCGTTGGCGTGTTACCGCTAGAGAAAGGAAAACCACATGGAATTAGGTATGATCGGACTGGGCCGGATGGGCACCAACATGGTGCGACGGCTGATGCGGGCCGGGCACACATGCGTCGTTTACGACATCCATCCAGAAGCCGTCGGGGTACTCGTCAACGAGGGGGCGGTCGGCACGACGTCGCTCGAAGACTTCGCGCGGAAACTGAAAAAACCCCGCGCCGCCTGGATGATGGTGCCGGCGGGGGTGGTCGAATCAACGCTGAACGCCCTCGTCCCCCTTCTCGAACGCGACGACGTGCTCATCGACGGCGGCAACTCCTACTACCACGATGACATCCGCCGCGACGCCGAACTGAAACCCAAAGGCATTCACTATCTGGACGTCGGAACCAGCGGCGGAGTCTGGGGGGCCGAGCGGGGCTACTGCCTGATGATTGGCGGCGGGGACGCCGCCGTCCGACGCCTCGACCCCATCTTCGCCGCCCTGGCGCCAAGTGTCGACGCGGCGCCACGCACGCCCGGTCGTGAGAAGGCGGACGGTCGCGGGAAGGCGGGCGGCACCGCGGAACACGGCTACCTGCACTGCGGGCCGAGCGGCGCGGGCCACTTCGTCAAAATGGTCCACAACGGCATCGAGTACGGCATCATGGCCGCCTACGCGGAGGGGCTGAACATCCTGCACCATGCCAACGCCGGCAAGCAGCGGCGCGCCGACGACGCCGAAACGGCGCCGATGCGGCATCCCGAACACTACGCGTACGACCTGAAGTTGGCCGACATCGCCGAGGTCTGGCGCCGCGGCAGCGTCATCGCCTCGTGGCTGCTCGACCTGGCCGCCGCCGCGCTGCTCGATAGCCCGGATCTGGCGAAGTTCGCCGGCCGCGTGTCGGACTCGGGCGAGGGACGCTGGACGGTCGTGGCGGCCATCGACGAGTCGGTCCCGGCTCCCGTTCTCAGCGCCGCGCTGTACGAACGCTTCGGCTCGCGCGGCGAGGCCGACTTCGCCGACAAGTTGCTGTCCGCCCTGCGTTTCGAATTCGGCGGCCATAAGGAAAAGGCCTGATCGATCGGTATCTGCGCCGCTACTACGGCGTCGACGAAATCGCGATCGACCGGCAGGCGGAATTCGGCCGGAGGTTCCATTCGAGACGACGTTGATGCAGGACGTGATCAGCGAAAAACCGTACCGCTTCGTGCCGCCGTACCATGGCCGGCTCTGGACCGAGTTCATGCACCCCTTCGTGCCGGCCTACCTGGCGCGGTTTTGGGGCGTCGAAAACGTCGAGTGCCGCGACGTCGAGCGATTGCGGTCGTCGCTGAGCGCCGGACACGGCATTTTGTTGGCGCCCAACCATACGCGGCATTGCGATCCGTTCGTGATCGGCCGTTTGTCGCGCGCGGCGAAGCGGCCGTTCTTTCAGATGGCGAGCTGGCACCTGTTCATGAATGGCGGCTGGCAAGCGTGGGCGCTCCGGCGGCTGGGGGCATTCAGCGTGTTCCGCGAGGGGATGGACCGCGCCGCGGTCACGACCGCGATCGAGATCCTCGTTTCGGCCGAGCGTCCGCTCGTCATCTTTCCCGAAGGGGTCATGTCGCGGGCCAACGATCGGCTCAACCCACTCCTGGAGGGAACCACCTTCATCGCCCGCACCGCCGCGAAGCGCCGTGCGAAGAACTCGCCCGCCGGTGAAGTGGTCATCCATCCCGTGGCCATCAAGTACCGCTTTCACGGCGACCTGCGCGCCGCCGTCGAACCGGTGATCGAGGCCATCGAAGCACGCCTTTCGTGGCGCCCGCGGCGAGAATTGAGCCTCTTGCGGCGGATCGCCAAGCTGGCTGACGCGCTGTTGAGTGTCAAGGAGTTGGAGTACCTGGGCGCCGCGCAATCGGGTAGCCTCGACGCGCGGCAGACGCGGCTGATCGAACACATCCTCAGGCCGATCGAGGCCGAGTGGGTCGGTGGCGAGCGCGACGGCCACGTCGCCGCGCGGGCCAAGCGGTTGCGCGCGGCGATCTTGCCCGGTTTGGTCAAGGGCGAGATCTCCGACGACGAAAAGGATCGCCGGCGGCGGCAGCTTGCCGATTGTCAACTGGCCCAGCGACTCGCCCTGTACCCGCCCGGTTACATCGGCGCGAAATCACCACCCGAGCGCGTGCTCGAAACCATCGAGCGGTTCGAGGAGGATCTGACCGGAAAGATTCGCGTTTACCGGCCATTCAGCGCGATCATCCAGGTCGGCCAGGCGATCATGGTCGCCCCCGAGCGCGATCGCAAGGCCGCCACCGACCCGGTGCTGGAAGCGATCAAGGAGCAGCTCAAGGCGATGCTGGCGGGGTTGGCCGGTTCGGCTTTTTCAGTCCCACAGCCGGCGAAGGCCGGTTTATACGAATGTTCGTCTCGCGTCCCATCGCGAATCTGATATACTACTACGCCGTACCGACCGTACTCGGTTCAACGGCGAGGGCGATTTCGCCTTCCCGGGCCGCCGGCAGCCGGTCGTGGGACACCCCATCTTGATCGTACAAGTAAAGCCACCGCGGCGATCCATATCCAAACGCCCTACCGGCGTCGGCAGGTCGCCGTCGCCATTGGGCCGCGCGGCGCCGCTCTCCAATCTTGATCGCGGCAAACTGCGATGGGATTACGCGCTGCCGCTATTGGCCATGCACCTCTTGGCGCTGCTGGCCGCGGTGCCCTGGTTCTTCAGTTGGACCGGGCTGATCTGCCTGATTGCGGGCGTGAGTGTGTTTGGTCAATTGGGTGTTCCGGTCTGTTACCACCGCCTATTGACGCACCGCAGTTTTCGCGTGCCTAAATGGCTCGAAAGGTCGTTTGTGACGATCGCCTTGTGCTCCGGCCAAAACACGCCGGCGCGATGGGTGAGCTGGCATCGCATGCACCACCAGCATTCCGACGAAACGAAAGATCCGCACAGCCCGCTCGTCAACTTCCTTTGGTCACACGTTGGCTGGCTATTGTTCGACAACCGCGCCACGCACAGCGCCGCGTCGTACTACAAGTACGCGCGGGATATTCTCGACGACCCGTACTACATGTACCTGGAAAAGCACCGCGCCGCGGCGGGCTGCATCTACCTGGCCCACGCGCTCGTGTTCTTCCTGACGGGGCTGGCGGCGGGCTGGGCAAGCACGGGCCGGTCGATCGCCGGCCTGCAATTCGGCTTGAGCTTGTTGGTGTGGGGCGTGATCGTGCGAACCGTCTATGTCTGGCATATCACATGGGCCGTGAATTCGCTGAGCCACCTGTTCGGCTATCGCCACTACGAAACGGGCGAACAAAGCCGAAACAACTGGTTCGTGGCGCTGATCACCGGCGGCGAAGGTTGGCACAACAACCACCACCACGACCCGGCCTGCGCCTCGGTGCAGCATCGCTGGTGGGAGATTGACCTGAACTACTACTTCATCAAGCTGCTCGAACTCCTCGGCTTGGCCACCCATGTGGTCCCCCGACAACATCTTCGGCGCCAATCCCACGACGACCCGCTCAAAGGCTAGCCCGGAACGCCACGGAGGGCGTTCCCCCACGGATGCCGTTCTGGAACTCTCCGACATGCCAATTTCCGTCCCGATCCACAGAGCCGTCGTCTTCGATCTTGACGGCACCTTGCTCGATTCGCTGGCCGATATCGGCGAAGCGGCCAACGCCGTTCTGGCGCGGCTGGGGTTGGCGCCCCACGCGCTGGAGGAGTACCGGCAGTTCGTCGGCGAGGGAGTCGCCGTGCTTTTCCAGCGGGCCCTCGCCGCCGATCGACGAACGGACGAAATCATCGCCCATTGCGTCAGCGAATTCCAGATCGCTTACGGGCGGAACTGGAACATTCGCACGAAGCCCTATGCGGGCATCCCGGCGCTGCTCGACTCGCTGACCAAGATGGGGTTGAAGATGGCGGTCTTGTCGAACAAGCCGCACGAATTCGCCCAGCGATGCGTCGACCATTACTTCCCGGCATCCGGCTTCGAGGTGGTGTTCGGGCAACGGCAAGGCGTTCCACAAAAACCCGACCCGGCCGGCGCCTTGGAGATCGCCCAACGGTTGGGCATCGCCGCGAATGAATCCGTCTACGTGGGAGATTCGGCCGTCGATATGGAAACGGCTCGCAACGCGCGCATGCTCCCAATCGGAGTCGAGTGGGGATTCCGCTCGGTCGACGAATTACGCGCGGCCGGCGCCGTGGCCGTGATCGCCGAGCCACAAGAACTGCTCGGTTTTCTTGAACGGCCGGGGTCGGCGACGGTCCCACACTAACCCGCGGCGCAAGCTCCACCGGTCCGCCGGGCGGCCCACGAATGAGGAAGGATCATTTTACGAAAAAAGCACGCTCGTTGCGCAGCAACGAACGTGCAAAAAGAAAACGGCAGCGAAGCGAAAAAAAACGATCTCCGAATACCCCATGACGTCTTGAGCCAGCCGCGAAAGCGGCATCCAATTGCCTCCCCTCCCTTCGCCTGACCCCACGCTGTTTTGGATCGCCTGGGGAGGGGTTTCGGAGTCGTTTTTTTTTCCCGTAGCGCCGAGGCACGGCCGAAACGCGCGGGGCTATTCCCCCGCTAATATTCGCGGTACGTTGCTAGCAAGCCCGGAAACGCCGGGCTTTCCTGGCTTCCCAAGTCGCCGGGAGTGACAGCATTCGGCAAGCTTACGATCAAGGCCTCCCCTTGCTGCGGGAAACCCCCCATCCCGCCTCTTCACCGCAAATAAACTCATAAGAAAGTTGTTGGGAATTCATCGTCACAACCGTCACGAGCGACCTTAAAGGCTCAAAACGGATCCTCGCCGTCATTTCACCGTCATTTCACCGTCATTTCACCGTCATTTCACCGTCGGTTCGGGCGTTGATCGGATTGTTGCGCATTCTGGCGAGTCCGACCCATATTACCCGAAACTCTCAAAATGCCTCAAAACTCACTCGCAAGGTGCGAATTCATCGTCACAAGCGTCACGCCGCCGATCGCAAGGCGGACCAGCGGACGCGTCAGGGCGCTCGCCTCGACCTGCGCGACGTTGTGCTCCACGACGCCGCGAAGGTAAAGCTCCAAGAAGCTCGCGGCGCAGCTTCCGAAAAAACTGGCAAAACCGTACCTTTACCCGACGAAAGCATCGGCGCGGGGTGGCACGGCTTCGCGTTGCGCTCAGGTTAATTTCGCCATGGCGGCGACAAGTTCCTTGACGGCGTCGACGCTCTTTTTGAAATCGGCCTTTTCCTGGGGGGTGAGGTCCAGTTCGATGACACGTTCGACGCCGCCGGAACCGAGCACGACCGGCACGCCGACGAAGTAGCCGCCCACGCCGTACTCGCGATCGCAGTAGGCGGCGCAGGGGATCAACCGCTTCTTGTCGCGGACGATGGCCTCGACCATCTGCGCGACCGCCGCGGCGGGCGCGTAGTAGGCGCTGCCCGTTTTCAGCAGTCCGACGATCTCGGCGCCGCCGTTTCGGGTACGGTCGACGATCTCGCCGAGCCGTTTTTCGTCGAGTAGCCGCGTGACGGGAATTCCGCCCACGGAGGTGCAACTGGGCATCGGCACCATGGTGTCGCCGTGCCCGCCCATCAATAGCGCCGTGACATCCTCGACGCTCACGCCCAATTCCATCGCCAGGAACGTCCGGTAACGGGCGGTGTCCAGAATTCCCGCCTGGCCCAGCACGCGGGCCGTGGGGAATCCGCTCACCTGCCAGGCCCGCTGCACCATCGCGTCGAGCGGATTGGAGACCACGATCAAGATCGCCTCGGGGCTGGTGTGCTTGATCTCGGCGGCCACGGCGCCGACGATCTTGGCGTTGGTGGCCAAGAGGTCGTCGCGGCTCATGCCGGGCTTGCGTGGGATGCCGGCGGTAATGACGACCACGTCGCTGGCGGCGGTTTCCTCATAGCGGGTCGTGCCGCGGATGTTCGCGTCGAAGCCGACGATCGGCGCGGCCTGCGCCAGGTCGAGCGCCTTGCCGCGGGGCATGTTCTCGGTCTGGGGGATGTCCAACAGCACGATGTCTCCCAACTCGGCCGCGGCGCACCAGTGGGCCGTGGTGGCGCCGACGTTGCCGGCTCCGATGATCGTGATCTTCGCGCGACGCATGGATGCTCCTCATTGGGGTACGTGGGCCGGGGTTTCAACCTGCCCTAGACCATACTCATTTTCGCGCGGGTTTTCAACCGGCCACGAACACATCCATGTTGGTGGGCGGTGCCCACCCTACGTCGCGACGAAATGCTCCTTCACCAACCGCCGCAGGTCGCTCAAGCCGCGCACCCGTCGCACCGCTTCGCGGAAGGCGGCGAAGTTGGGCAGTGCCTTGGCAAAGTAGCAACTGGCCCGCGGCAAACGCCGCAGCGCCAGGTTCGACCCGAGCAGCCGAAACTCGGCCTCGACCAATTGCACGAGCACGCGGCCGCGCTCGGCCAAGGTGGGCGCGGCGACGATCGCTCCGCCTTGCGCCAACGCCCGCGCCTGGCGGAAGATCCACGGGTTGCCCAGGCAACCGCGGCCGATCGAAGCGCCGTCGGCGCCGCTGGCCTTGAGAAACGCCAGGGCGTCGGCCGGCTGGCGGATGCCGCCGCTGCCAAAGACGGGGATCGTCACGGCCCGCTTCACGCGTTCGACGACCGACCAATCGGGGCCACCCACATACGCCTGCGCCACGCTGCGAGCATGCACTTCGACCGCTCCCGCCCCCGCCGCTTCGGCGATCCTCGCCACCTCGACGGCCGTTTCGCGCTGGGCGTCGGGACCACTGCGAATTTTGAGCGTGACCGGAACCGTGACCGCTTTGACGACCGACGACACGATCCGACCGATCGCCGGCGGATCGGCCAACAGCGCGCCCCCCTCGCCGCGAGCCAATAAGCGGCGGATGGGACACTCGAAATTCAAATCGACCAGGTTGAAACCCCGCTCCTCGACGACGCGGGCCGCTTCGGCCATCACCACCGGATCGGCGCCGCTGATTTGCCCTGCCCGCGGCGCTTCTTGAGAAGTGGTGTACAACAGCCTTAGCGCGCGTCGGTCGCGGCGGGCAACGTCGATCGCATCGACCCGTTCGGTGCAAACCAGGCTGGCCCCGAACTGCTTCATCAGCAGCCGGAAGGGATAGTTCGTGTGCTCCTCCATCGGCGCCAGGGCGATGGGGTGGGCGACGCGGATTTGTCCGATCTTCATGCACGCCCATGATAGCAGGTGATGCGCGGCGCCGTCGATTGGACGACAGGTATCGACGATCGTGGACTGGTAAACCTTGCGGGCTGAAGGTCTAAGGGCTTGTAGGGGCTGTGCTTGCGTCGCTCGCGGCGCTGATGGCATGACGCTTGCGAGTCGATGTTGTCAATGCGGCAACGCCAGGGCCAATGCTTTGGCCGCCCACACCGGTCTTCTTCTGGGAGGCCGCCCTCATGCCCCGCCTGAAGTGCCTACTACTTGCCGTCGCTTTGCTTGCCCCGTGTTCGGGTTGCACGATCAGCCGCGAGCCCTGCGGAATACGGATCAGGGCCGCCGACTGGCACCTGCGCAACGGCACGTATCGCCCCTTCGCCGACGTGAACAGCGGCACGCTGCCGCCGCCTTGCGGCTGGTATGGGACGTATGGTTTTGGTCCGGGCGGAGGCTACGGCCCTGGCGGCGCCAGCGGGAATGGCAGCGGTTTCTATTCCCCCTATGGCTCGTCCTGGTAATATTGAAGAAACGCAGCTTTGCGTTCGCTGCCGCCGGAGGCGGCAGCGAACGCGAAATGGGAACGAGGAAACATCAACATGAAAATCTCCTCCATCCAAACCTTCCTTGTGGAAGTGCCGCAGAAATACCCGATCGCGCCGTATCAGTCGCGTTATCGCGCGCAGTCGTCGACCAAGTCGTTGTTGGCGCGCATCGAAACCGACGATGGCACGGTGGGCTGGGGCGAAACGCCGCAGCGCTATCTGGGCGAGCAACTCACGGGACGCGAAGGCGTGGAACTGACGCGGCGGTTGGCGGGCAAGGATCCCACCGCGATCGAAGCCCTGTACGCCGATTGGGAACTCGACGGCGATTTCCTGCAAAGCGCGGTCGAAATGGCCTGCTGGGACATCCTGGGCAAGGCCTGCCGGCAGCCGCTGTACCAGTTGCTGGGCGGGCGGTATCGCGGAGAAATCGAATTGGCGGCCTGCATGGGCATTCGCCCGCCACACGAGGCCGCGCCGATCGCGAAACTCTACGTCGAACAGGGCTTTACCACGCTCAAGACCAAGGCCGGCCGCGACGCCGGCGAAGACCTCGCGATGGTCCGCGCCATTCGCGAGGCGGTGGGCGACAAGCTCAAGCTGCGGATCGACCCGAACACGGGCTATTCACCCGAAGTCTGCCTGCAACTCGCGCGCGATTTGGAGCCGTATCATCTGGAGTACTTCGAGCAGCCCATGCGCGAGGATCTGATCGAAGAATCGGCGCGCATTCGCCGGCAGACACGGACGCCGTTGGCCCTGAACGAATCGGTCACGACGCTCGCCGCCGTTCGGCGGATCTTGCAATGCGAGGCCGCCGACTATCTACTGCCCGACACGTACCAATGCGGCGGCATCCGGGCGGTGCGGCTGATTGCCGACCTGGCCGCGTCGGCCGGCGTACCCTGTATCGTCCACTGCGCGCACGATCTGGGACCCAAGACGGCCGCCATGCTGCACCTGGCCGCGGCCACGGCCAATTTTCCGCTGGCCAACGATTGCACCTATTACGGTCTGGAAGACGACGTGCTCGTCGAGCCCTTCGTGATTCGCGGCGGCAAGCTGCCGGTGCCCGACACGCCGGGCTTGGGCATCGAGGTTTCGCTCGACAAAGTGCGACGATATCAATCCCGTTAAGCGCTATGGGTCCGCCGCCGCGGCCCACGAAACTGTAAGGGTCATTTTTCCTCGGGCCGCGAAGCGCGGCGCGGCAGTTTCGGCGAAGCCGAAAATGCCCAAGAAGAAACTGGCAAAACCGTACCTGTACCGACAAGGAAATCCGTCTCGGCGGATTGCCCGGCTTTAGACGGCTTAAGACTTTCTCCCACGTCTTGCGCAGTCGCACTCTTCGCGTCGAATCTTTCGTCGGGTAAAGGTACGGTTTTGCCAGTTTCTTCTTGGGCGGCGCCTCGCGGCGGCCGGCGGCGGCGTGCGAATCTCGCGGCGCGCGTCGCCCCCTCGTCCTCAACCCTCAGACATTGGTGGAAGCGCGCGATGCACTGAGTCGCGGCGCGCCGCGGAGGCGCGCTCGCGCTCGAGCGCCCTTGCAAGCGTCGACGGTGTCACGTACATCGATCCAGCGTCCTCACGGCCGAGCTCCTCAATAGCGCCGTCCGCGCCGAGCACGCTCGCAATCCATTCGCGCGCCCTCGGGTCGCCGCCGAGCGCCGCGGACGACGCGGCGTTCAACAGCCGCTCCCACGCCGCAGGCGTTACAACCTCGAATATGACCGACCAGTAACTCGGCTCAATGCTGGGCGGCGCGGGTGCAGCGCTACCGACGTCCTCGAGAGGCATTTGTTGGCCGACGAAAATCGCGCGCCGCGCCGCCTCGGACGCCTCCAGCACGTCGACGAGGGTCACGCGCTCGGCGATGGCCCTGGCTGCGCGCTCGATGCGCGCGGCGTTGGCGAGGCCGATCGTGCGCTGGATCCAAATGCGGGCGCGGTCGTCCCCTAGAAGCGCCTCTTCGTACGCGACGTTTAAGATCTCGCGCCACGTCTCCAACGTAATCGCCTGGAATGAAAGCTCGCGATATTGCACGCCGCGCCGAGCTGCGTGAACCAAAATCGTGTCCGAATCGTTGTCCGCCATCCGTATCGTCCTCCATCTAGTCTAGACCGACCCGTCTCGGCGCGCGATGTTTTTGCGTGGAGTGAGTTTCTTTGGCAAGATGTGGCGTGACGAAGGCGTCCCCGGTGGTTGCTTGGGGCGTGGGCGAGGCCGATGAGGCCGCCGCGCGGCCGCGACAAACTGGCAAAACCGTACCTTTACCCGACGAAAGATTCGACGCGAAGGGTGCGACGGCGCGAGACGTGGGGGAAAGTCTTGGGGCGTCTATGACCGGGCAATCCGCCGAGACGGATTTCCTTGTCGGTACAGGTACGGTTTTGCCAGTTTTTTCGCAACGCGAAGCGTCGCGCGTGGCCGGTGGCGCGTGCCCCCCCCTACCACAAAAATACAACCCCCAACACGGAGTAAAATCGGCGCGCATTTTTTGCCGTTTAGCAACTCCATGTTAGCAAGAAATCAAACGCCGACAGCGGCGGACGTGCGTAATTCCCAGAGATTTTGATGAAACACCTGGACGGCGGACGAGCGGTTGTTGCTGGAAAGGTGTCGAATCGAACGATTTTGAAGCGTTTTTGGCGATTTTTGAGTGAAAACGAGCGGTGGTTTGGCCTTCGGAACCACCGCTAAATGGCACGCGCACGCCCGAACGGTGCCAAATCGCAACGAAACCGAACGTCCTATCGATGATTGAAATAGGCCCCAGGCGGGCGAAGCCCGCCTGGGAAAGGCTCTCAAGCCGCGCGCGTCGAACGCGAATCGGGTATACTCTGGAATTCCCCAGCCCGGATGATTCATGGTCCCACACTAACCCGTGGAATTGACCGCATGGAATACGCCCAAACCAGCGCCTCGCGGGAACTGCTCGTCGAGTCCCAGGGGGGAGTCGTCCGGATCTCGCTCAATCGGCCCGAGAAGCGCAACGCGCTTTCCGAGGAATTACTCTGCGAGCTACGCGCCGTCCTGGCGCAAGTCGCCGGCGACGAGGAGGCGCGCGTCGTCGTGCTGGCCGGCAACGGACCGGTGTTCTGCGCCGGTCACGACCTGAGCCAAATGGTGGGGCGGTCGGAAGCCGATTACCTGGAGATCTTCGCTCGCTGTTCGGCCGTCATGCGGCAGATTCGCCGGCTTCCCCAGCCGGTGATTGCTCGCGTCCATGGTCTGGCGACGGCGGCGGGCTGCCAACTCGTGGCCGCCTGCGACCTGGCCGTGGCCGCCGACAGCGCCCTTTTTGCCACGCCGGGCGTCAAGATCGGCCTTTTCTGCACCACGCCGATGGTGCCGATCGTGCGGGCCATTCCCGCCAAGCCGGCCCTGGAAATGGCCCTCACCGGTCAGCCGATTTCGGCCGAACGGGCGCGCGAACTGGGTCTGGTCAATCGCGTCGTGCCCCACGGCCGGCTCGACCTTGCCGTGAGCGAATACTGCGACGCGATTCTGGCCGCTAGTCCGCTGGTGATCCGGTTGGGAAAGCAAGCGTTCTACGAGCACTTGGGGCTCGACGAGTCGGAAGCCTACGAGCGCGCCACCAAGGTCATGACCCACAACGCCACCTGCCGCGACGCGCAGGAAGGGATCAGCGCGTTTCTCGAAAAAAGGCCGCCGGTTTGGACCGGCGATTAACGTGGGGCAGGTTTCCAACCTGCCATTGAACGTATGCTCTCCAACGACCCCTGGTCCGACTTCCGACGCCAGATGCCCTCGGCCGGCTCGTGGGCGTGCTTCGACCACGCGGCCGTCGCGCCGCTTTCGGGACCGGCGCGCGAGGCCATCGTCGCCTGGGCCGACGATCTGGCCGAAAACGGCGCCGCGAATTGGCCCCGCTGGGCCGAGCGCATCGAGGCCACGCGCCGCCGCGGCGCGCAAGGGATCGGCGCGGAAGCCGGCGAAGTCGCCCTGGTCCGCAGCACGACCGAGGGAATCAACTTCGTCGCCGAAGGCTTTCCGTGGCGATCCGGCGATAACCTCGTCGTGCCGGCGAACGAATTCCCCTCGAACCTCTATCCCTGGATGCACCTGGCCGATCGCGGAGTCGAAACGCGGCGCGTACCCGTCGAACAAGGGCGCGTCGGCCTCGACGACCTCGCCTCCGCCTGCGACCGGCGCACGCGGATCATCGCCGTCAGTTGGGTCGGCTATGCCGGCGGCTGGCGGATGGATCTCGACGCGCTGGTCGAACTGGCCCACGCGCGCGGGGCGCTGGTGTTCCTCGACGCCATCCAGGGGCTGGGCGTGTTCCCGCTCGACGTCCGTCGCACGCCGGTCGATTTTCTGGCGGCCGACGGACACAAATGGCTTTTGGGGCCGGAAGGGGCCGGTCTCTTTTATTTGCGCCGCGAACACCTTGGTCTTTTGCGTCCCGTCGGCGTCGGCTGGAACAGCGTCGTGCAGACTTTGGATTTCAGCCATATCGAGTTGAAGCTCAAGCCAACCGCCGGCCGCTACGAAGGCGGCACCTACAACATGGCGGGTTTCGCCGCGCTGGGCGCAAGCCTCGAACTCTTGGCTCGTTACCCCGCCGCCGCCGTTGCCTCCCGCGTGCTCAAGCTGACCGACGAAATCTGCCGCCGGCTCCGCGACCTTGGCGCCGTCGTCGCAAGCTGCCGCGACGAGGGGCGGGCCAGCGGGATCGTCGCCTTCGACCTCGCCGGCCAAGATCCCATCCAATTGCGAAAACGCTGCCGCGAGCGGCGAGTTCTCTTGAGTTGCCGCGGCGGCCGGCTTCGTGTCAGCCCCCACGCCTACAACAACGACGAGGATATCGATCGATTGATCGAGGCACTGCGAGCAGGGTGAATGAGGTGCGATCTTCCGGCGTCCGCAAATTCCGGCACGTCATCTCACCACGAAATTCACCATCCGCCCGCGCACCACGATCGACTTGACGATCGTCTTGCCCTCCAGTTGCGCGGCAATTTTGGGATCGGCCTTGGCGGCGGCTTCGAGCGCGGCTTCGTCCGCGCCGGCCGGCAGCACGATCCGCCCGCGCACCTTGCCGTTGATCTGCACCGGCACTTCGACCGTGTCTTCCTGGATCGCCGCCTCGTCGTACGTGGGCCAAGGCTCGTAGGCCAGCGTACCCTCGTGGCCCAACACGCGCCACAGCTCCTCGCCCAAGTGCGGGGCGAACGGCGACAGGATCAGGGCCAGTTTTTCCATCGCGACCTTGGGCCGCCGCTCGACTTTGAAGAAGAAGTTGGTGAACTCCATCATCTTGGCGATGGCCGTGTTGAAGCTCAGCCTTTCGATGTCGTGCGTCACCTCGCGGATCGTGCGGTGCAGCACGCGGTTCTGCTCGGCCGTCGGCTCGACGTCCTCGATCGCCGCGTTCAGTTCGACCGTCTCGGCGCGCTCGTCGACGATCATCCGCCAGACGCGGTTCAGAAAGCCCCGCACGCCGTGTACCCCCTCCATGCTCCAAGGCTTGGTCGCCTCCAAGGGCCCCATGAACATCTCGAACAAGCGGAGCGAGTCGGCGCCGTATTCGGCCACCACCTGGTCGGGGTTGACCACGTTGCCACGGCTCTTGGACATTTTGTTGGCGCGGCTTTCGAGCCGAACCTCCGGCTGGGCCTTGAGCACGAAGGCGTCGCCCTGTTTTTCCGCCGCCGCGGGCGCGACCTTCACCGCCGTCAGCGATTGGCCCGTCGATTGATGGAGGGGCTTTCCCTCGGCGTTGGTGGTCGCGTGCCGCGCGCTCACCCAGGCGCCGTCGGGCCGCTGGAAGCCGATGAATTCGATCTCGCCCAGGATCATCCCCTGGTTCACCAGCCGCTGGAACGGTTCGGGCGTGCTCACCAGCCCGCGGTCGAAGAGCACCTTGTGCCAGAACCGCGCGTACAGCAGGTGCAGCACGGCATGCTCGGCGCCGCCGATGTAAATATCGACCGGCATCCATGCCCGCTCGAGATGGGGATCGATGAACGCCCGGTCGTTTCGCGGGTCCAAGAACCGCAGGTAGTACCAGCAACTGCCGGCCCATTGCGGCATGGTGTTCGTCTCACGCTTGTATTTCACGCCGCCGATCACCGGGTACAGCCACTCGCGCGGGGCTTCTTCCAGCGGCGGATCGGGCCTGCCGTGCGGCTTGAAGTGCGGCATGTCGGGCAAGTGGACCGGCAGTTCTTCGGGCCGGACCGCACGGATCAGACCGCTCGGATTTCCGGCGGCATCGAGCTCGTGCAAGATCGGGAATGGCTCGCCCCAAAAATGCTGCCGGCTGAACAGCCAGTCGCGGAGCTTGTAATGGACCGCCTCGCGGGCCACGCCCCACAACGCAAGATCGGCCGTGATCTTCGGCTTGAACTCGGCCGTCGGCAGGCCGTCGTACGCGCCCGAGTTGATCGCCCGGCCGCTCCCGATGAAGGCCGCCTTGCCCGCCAGAACGTCGGCCCGCGCGATTCCGTCGACATCGCCCAGATCACCACCCGGATCGACGACCGCCAGGATCGGCAGTTCGTATTCCACGGCGAACTCGAAGTCGCGCGCGTCGTGGGCCGGCACCGCCATGATCGCGCCGGTTCCGTAGCCCATCAGCACGTAGTCGGCCACCCAGATCGGCGTCGGCTCGCCGTGGACCGGGTTGAGCGCATACGAGCCGGTGAAAACGCCCGTCTTTTCCTTGGCCAAATCGGTGCGATCGAGGTCGCTCTTGCGCGCGGCCTTCTCGCAATAGGCCGTGACCTTCGCGGCGCGGTCGGCGGTGGTCAGCCGCTCGACCGCGGGATGCTCGGGCGCCAGCACCATGTACGTGGCGCCGAAGAGCGTGTCGGGCCGCGTGGTGTAGATCCGCAACACATCTTCGCCCGCCTTGCGCGGATAACCGCTTGCCGCGCGGGCTTTCACCCATGTGGCCAGTGCGTTGGCCGAAGGGCGGCTGCCATCGAGCTGGCCGGCCGCGCCGATGAAGAAATCGACCTCGGCCCCCGTGCTGCGGCCGATCCAGTTGCGCTGCAGGGTTTTGATGCTCGCCGACCAATCGAGGCCGGCCAGGTCGTTCTCCAGCCGGTCGGCGTAGGCCGTGATCCGCAGCATCCATTGCCGCAAAGGAATCCGCACCACGGGGTGCGCGCCGCGCTCGCTCAGTCCGTCCTTCACCTCCTCGTTGGCCAACACGGTGCCCAGCTTCGGGCACCAATTGACCGGGGCTTCGAGCTGGTAGGCCAACCGGTGCTCGTCGCGAAAGCGGCGCACGGCCGGTTCGCCGGCCGCGGCCACGTCGGGCGGTATTGGCAGCTCGTCGATCGGGCGGCCTTTCCGTTGCGACTCATCGAACCAGGTGTCGAACAGCAGCAGGAAAATCCACTGTGTCCAGCGGAGGTACTCGAGGTCGGTCGTGCTCAACTCGCGGTCCCAGTCGTAGGAGAAGCCGAGCATCTTCTCCTGCCGGCGGAAAGTGGCGATGTTCTTTTCGGTGGTGATCCGCGGCGGGGTGCCGGTCTTGATGGCGTGCTGTTCGGCGGGCAGGCCGAACGCATCCCAACCCATCGGGTGCAGCACGCACTTGCCGCGCATCCGCTGGTAGCGGCAGATGATGTCGGTGGCGGTCTGCCCCTCCGGGTGCCCGACGTGCAGCCCGTCGCCGCTGGGGTAGGGAAACATGTCGAGTACGTAGAGCTTCTCGCTCGTCGGCAGGCGCGGGGTCTGGAACGTCTTGTTCCGTTCCCAGAATTGCTGCCACTTGGGCTCGATCGCGGCGGGGTTGTAGCGGGGCATGGGCCGATTTTAATCATCCGCCCGCTTCACGGCTACTAGCCCGGATGATTCATGGTCTCGTGGCTGGCTTCGCAAGAAGTCAGGCCGTAGCTGGCTTCGCAAGAAGTCAGGCCGTAGCTGGCTTCGCAAGAAGTCAGGCCGTAGCTGGCTTCGCAAGAAGTCAGGCCGTAGCTGGCTTCGCAAGAAGTCAGGCCGTCAGGCCGTAGCTGGCTTCGCAAGAAGTCAGGCCGTGGACGCGCGTTACGCCGGAATTCTTGCGAATTCTGCTACAGAACCCCATGCCGCGAAAATGCGCGGCCGGCCGCGGCCCAAGTATTGCCAGCCTTCGGCCGGGTTGCTAGCTTGGCGGTGAATCTCGACGCCACATTTTCTTGGAGAACTCGCGAAATGCCCACGATGATGATCCGACACCCGGCCTTCCAGACGAATTCGATGCACCGGCACTTGTGGCCGAACGTCTCCGGCGCCATTTCCAACGTCGATACGGACGACGATGACCTCGACGACGACGACGATGATGACCTCGACGACGACGAAGACGATGACCTCGACGACGAAGCCGATTTCGACGACGATTTCGAGGACGACTTCGAGGATGAGGATGACGACGAAGACGAGGATGAAGACGAGGATGAAGACGACGCGCCATGATCCCCACGGAAATCGGCGCAGGGCGCCGAGAGGGCGAGCGGGGGACTGCCGGTCATGGCCGTCGCTCGACGATCATCGCCACGGCATTGCCCCCGCCGAGGCAGAGCGCGGCCAGACCGCGCCGCAGGTTTCGGGCGGCCAGCGCGTGCAGTAGCGTCACGAGCACGCGGCAGCCGCTGGCGCCGATCGGGTGCCCCAACGCGACGGCGCCGCCGTTGACGTTGACCTTCGCCGGATCGAGGCCCAACGGCCGCATGCAGGCCAGGCACTGGGCGGCGAAGGCCTCGTTCAATTCGACCAGGTCGATGTCGGTCAACGTGCAATGGGCCTTGGCCAGCGCCTGCTGGATCGCCGTGACCGGGGCGATGAAAACCTCCTTGGGCGCGACGCCGCTGGTGGCGGCGGCGACGATCCGCGCCACGAGGGGCGAACGGCACTGGCGGGCCGTCGCCTCGTCGACGACGACCACGGCCGCCGCGCCGTCGCTGAGTTGCGAAGCGTTGCCTGCGGTGACCGTGCCCGCCGGGTCGAAGGCCGGCTTGAGGGCGGCGAGCTTTTCGGCCGTCGTATCGGGGCGCGGGCCTTCGTCGCGATCGATCCGCGAGTCACCCTTGCGGCCCGCGATGACGACCGGCACGATCTCGGCTTTGAAACGTCCCTCGGCCATGGCGGCCGACGCGCGGCGGTGGCTCTCGGCGGCGAAGGCGTCCTGATCGTCGCGGCTCACGCCCCGGCTGGCGGCGATGTAGTCGGCCTCGGCGCCCATCGCCACGTTCTCGAAGGCGCACCAGAGGCCGTCATGCAGCATCGAGTCGAGCACGGTTTGCGGGCCGAACTTCCATCCCTCGCGCGTGTCCATCAGCAAGTGCGGCGCGCGGCTCATGTTTTCCATGCCGCCGGCGACGACCACGCGGGCGTCGCCGCAGCGAATCGCCTGATCGGCCAGCATCACGGCCTTCAGCCCGGAACCACACATTTTGTTGACGCCCACCGCCGCCACGCCGGCCGGCAACCCAGCGCCGAGCGCGGCCTGTCGGGCCGGAGCCTGGCCGAGACCCGCCGAAAGGATGTTGCCCATGATGACGTCGTCGACCCGCTTGGGGTCGGTGCCGGTGCGGCGCAACGCCTCGGCCACGGCCAACGCGCCGAGCCGAGGCGCCGGAACGCCGGCGAAGCCGCCCAGGAATTTGCCGATCGGTGTGCGGCAACCGCCTAGAATGTAAGAAGACGACATGGGGAGTGTTGGAAAGTCAGGTGATCCGGGCTAGCGGGGAGCGACACGCCAACCCCGTCCAATCTTACTGAAACCGAGACCCGATGCAAGCAGCCCTTGGCACGGTGGCGATCGTCAGGCGGCTACCACCGTCAGTTGGCTTCCGTTAAGCTGTTGGACATGGACGCGAAAACCGAAGAGCAACGGCATTTTTTCGACCGCCTGTCGGCGGCCGTTCGCCGCTGCCGTAATCCGGTGCTGGTGGGGCTCGACCCGCGCGCCGAACAACTGCCCGCCGGCCTGGCGCCAAGTGTTCCGGCGACGCGGGCCGACTGGGCGGCGGCCTACGCCCGATTTTGCACGCTCGTCATCGACGTCGTCGCGCCGTTGGTGCCGGCGGTCAAGCCCCAGGCGGCCTGTTTCGAACAGCTCGGCGCCCGTGGCATGCAGGCGCTGGCCGAGGTGATCGCCTACGCGCGGCGGCGGGGCCTGTTGGTCGTGCTGGATGGCAAACGCAACGACATCGGCTCCACGGCCACGGCCTACGCCGACGGTTTCCTGGGGCCCGCCAGCGCCTGGGGGGCCGATGCGATGACGGTCAGTCCCTACCTGGGCGACGACAGCCTGCGGCCCTTCGTCGACGTGGCGCAGGCGCGCGGCTGCGGCGTGTTCGTCCTGGTCAAGACCTCCAACCCCGGCGGCGGGCAGTTCCAGGATCTGGTCGCCGAAGGCCTGCCGCTGTACCGGCACGTCGGCCGCCACGTCGAGCGTTTGGCGGTCGAGACGGTGGGCCATGCCGGCTACGGCGCGGTCGGCGCGGTGGTCGGCGCCACCTATCCCGAGCAACTGGCCGAGCTTCGCGGTGAAATGCCACATGCTTGGTTCCTGGTGCCCGGCTTCGGCAGCCAGGGGGGCACCGCGCGCGACGTCGCCGGGGCCTTCGACCCGGCCGGGCTGGGGGCGGTGATCAACAATTCTCGCGGCATCATCTTCGCCCACGCGCGGCCCGAGTTCGCCGAGCGGTTTGGCGCCGCGCGCTGGCAGGAAGCCGTCGAGGCGGCGACGCGCGAGATGATCGAACAGTTGCGCGCGTCGACGACGGTGGCCAAGTTTTAGGCTGGTCGGAGACTGCCAGGAGCTTTGCCAGCGGCAATTCAAAGCCGGGCAAGAGGAGCGTGCGGCCCGTCGGAAAAAAATAGCGGCACGGGCGCCGGCGGTGTATTATATACTTCACGCGGCCGAGAATGAGACATTTTGTCACGAGAAGTGTGGTGGCTGGTGGCAGAGCGTAAGCGATGCCCCGGCTCAAAAGCGACCGGGGCATCGCTTAGGCTCTGCCCCAGCCACCGTGAATGACTCATTCTTGGCCGCGTGAAGTATAATGGCGCAAGCTTTAACGACGCGTGTTGGCGTCCATCGCCCCCGAGGAGGTATTCGCATGATCCAAGGTTCGGTTGCACCACTTTTTCGTCGCGTCGTCGTCCTGACCTGCGCATGGACGATCGTCTCGGCTGCCGGGCTTGCCGCAGCCCAGGCGCCGGCACCCGCGGCGCCGGCACCCGCGGCGCCGCCCACGCCGGCCCCACCGGCGCCGGCGACCATCAATACCCACCATCGCTGGGTCACGTCGCTGGCTTATTCGCCCGATGGCAACACGCTGGCGACCGCCGGCGGTGACAGCCTGCTCTATCGTCCCGGCGATGTGAACCTCTGGGACATCGCCAGCGGTCAACAAAAAGCGGCCCTCGCCGGTCACGGCACGATCGTTTGGGCGGTGGCATTCTCGCCCGACGGCCAGACGCTCGCCACCGCCGGCTACGATGGCACCGTCAAGCTATGGGACGTGCCCGGCGCCAAGGAAAAGGCCTCCTGGCCCGCCCACAAACATTGGATCATGGCGCTGGCCTTTTCGCCCGACGGCCAGACCTTGGCCACGGCCAGCGAAGATACGACGATCAAGCTCTGGAACCTGGCCGCCATGCCTCCGACGGAAAAGCTGACGCTCAAGGGGCATAGCGGGGCGGTGGCCGGCGTCGTGTTCTCGCCTGATGGACAACAAATCCTCTCCGGCAGCGGCGATAAGACCGCGATCCTCTGGAATCCCGCCTCCCCCGACCCGGTCAAGAAACTCGAAGGCCATTCCGACACGGTCTCGGCCGTGGCTTTCGTGCTCGACGGCAAGACGCCGGCCACCGGCAGCTACGACCGCACGGTCAAGCTCTGGAACCCGGCCGAAGGGAAGGAAATCGCCTCGCTCGCGGGCCACCACAACTGGATCAGTTCGATGCGTGTCGCCGCCGACGGCAAGACACTCGCGACCGGCAGCCACGACCGCTCGGTCAAGGTGTGGAACCTCGATACGAAGCAGGCCACGTTTACCTTGGAGGGGTTCAAGAGCACGGTTTGGGCCGTGGCGTTTTCGCCGAATGGCCAGATGCTGGCCACCGGTAGCCACAACGATTCGCTCAAGGTCTGGAAGGCCGTGGCGGCATGGGCCGACGCCTTCCCACCCCCGCCGCCCCCGGCGCCAGCGGCCCCAGCCGCCGAGAGCAAGCCCGCCGCCGAAGCCGCGCCCGCGGCAAAGTAGCCGCGTATAATGAAAAGGCGGACGTTATACTTCACGCGGCCGACAATGAGACATTTTGCCACGGGAAAGCGGTGGCTGGTGGCAGAGCCTAAGCGATGCCCCGGCTACACAGCGACCGGGGCATCGCTTAGGCTCTGCCCCAGCCACCGTGAATGTGTCATTTTCGACCGCGTGAAATATAGCGCCTTTTTCGACCTTGCCGTCGTATTGGCCCGGCGGGTACGATACCCCCCACGTCCGGCGGATGGAGCTTGGCGCCCGCGGCGCCCCGCCGGCTCGTCGGCGGCCGGTGACGGATGGCCAGTTTTACTTCGCAGCCAAGGGAGATGAACGTGTTCGTTCGTTGTTCAAACTCCGAGCGTTGGGCACTTTGGCTAACCAAACGGTTGGCGATTTTCCTCTCCGTCGCGCTGGTCTTGACGTTGGATCTGCGGGGGGACGACCTCCCGCCGAGGCGCGACGATCCGCCGCTGGCGATCGTTTCGTCGCAACTGGCCCAGAACGTGATCATTTATCGCGACTCGTTCGGTGTGCCTCACATCGACGGCGGCGACGATGAAGCGACGGTGTTCGGCTTCGCCTACGCGCAGGCCGAAGACAATTTCTGGCAGGTCGAGGACACGTACCTGCTCAGCCTCGGCCGCTATGCCGAGGCCCACGGGCCGGAAGGAATCAACTCCGACCTTTTGAACCGGGCGTTCGAAATCGTGCCCAAATCACAGTCCGATTTCCAGCGATACCCGGCGGAGAACAAGTCGCTTTGCGAAGCCTATGTCGCCGGGTTGAATTATTACCTGGAAACCCACCCGCGCGTGCGGCCGAGATTGATGACCCGGTTCGAGCCTTGGCATGTGCTGGCCTGTGGTCGACATGTGCTACTCGAACTGACCTTCCGCTACACGCGTTTGCACTCGAACTACATGCCCCGCGTGAACCCGAACATCGCCGCCGCCACGGGTTCGAACGCCTGGGCGATCGCCCCCTCGCGGACCCGTTCAAAGAACGCGATGCTGCTGGCCAATCCGCACCAGCCCTGGTTCGGCTTTGGCCAATTGTACGAGGCCCATCTCCGCAGCGGCGAAGGTTGGAATTTTTCCGGGGCCACGTTCTTCGGAAGCCCCCTGTTGACGATGGGGCACAACGAGCACTGCGGCTGGAGCTTCACGACCAACGAGCCGGACATCGCCGACGTCTGGCGAGAGACGTTCGACGACCCGCGGGAGCCGTTGAACTACCGCTACGGCAAGGGCTACCGCAAAGCGGTCGAGTGGACTGAAACGATCACGATTCGAGCGGCCGGCGGTCCCAAGGAAAAACGATACACGTTCCGCAAGACGCACCACGGCCCGATCGTGGCCCGCGAGGACACCCAGCATCAGCTTGCCGCGCGGATCGGCCGGCTCGACGAGGCGCGGCTTTTCGTTCAGATGGAGCAGCTTGTGCGGGCCAGGAACCTGGCCGACTTCAAGGCCGGCATGGCCGGGCAGAACTTTCCGCTGATGAACGCGACGTACGCCGATCGCGAAGGGAACATCTACTTCCTCTACAACGGCGCCATTCCGCGCCGCGATCCGCAATTCGACTGGAGCAAGCCGGTCGACGGCGGCGACCCGCGAACCGAGTGGCAAGGCTATCACGGAATCGACGAGTTGCCACAGGTTCTCAACCCGCGCGCCGGCTTCGTGCAAAACTGCAACTCGACCCCCTTCACCACCAGCGACGACGACAACCCGCGCAGCGACGATTTTCCCGCCTACATGGTCGAGGACAAGCACGACGACAAACGGCGCGCGAAGATCTCGCGGCAACTGCTCCGCGAGATGCGCGATCTCACGTTGGACGAACTGCGCGTGGCGGCCTTCGACACGACGAACTACTGGGCCCAGACGGAGCTGCCCGAATACGCCAGGCTGCTCGACGAATTGAAACGGATCGATCCGGCGTTGGCCGCGCAAGCGGCGCCGTACCTTGAGCATCTCATGGCGTGGAACTGCCACACGACGGCCGATTCGACCGCGGCCACGCTCTGCGTCGCCTGGTACGAGGAGATGTATGGCGGCACGTACCCCGGCGAGCAACTCAAGCCGCGGTTCGTCGACGACGTGCCGTTGCGGTTCAAGGCCCTGCTGCGGGCGGCGACGACGCTCCGCGCGGTCTATGGCGATTGGCGCGTGGCGTGGGGCGACATCCACCGCATTCAGCGGCACCCCGAGGTGGCCGACCTGATGAACGTCCCCTTCGACGACAAGCTCCCCAGCCTTCCCAGCCTGGGCTCGCACGGGCCGATGGGGATGATCTTCACGCAATACTACACCCCCACGGTCCATATTCCCTTCGTCAAGCAGGTGGCCAAGCAATACGGCGTGGTCGGCTACACCTATGTCGGCGTCTACGAGTTCGGCGAGCGCTTCGAGGGCGCGACGCTGGTGCAGTTCGGCGCCAGCGGCGACCCGAATTCACCGCACTACATGGACCAGGCCCGGCTACTCTCCGACTGCAAGCTGAAGCGAGAGCTGTTCTACTGGGACGACGTATTGGGCGACGCCCGCGGCGCCTATCATCCCGGCGATCACCCCACCACGCCCGTCATCGGTCCCTTGGCGCAGCCGATCAATGGGACGAAGCTCAAGTAGGGGATACCATTGCAGGCGCCGGATCCCGATGCCGTGGTCAATGTCCAAGCCGCCTTTGCCGAGGCCTTCCAGCGAGGCCGATACGGCCGCTGGATCGACTACGCGCGGCCGCCCATGGCTGGGCTGGCCGATGCTGACCGTGCTTGGGCCGTCGAGCAGGTCGGCCACAGGGGCCTCGATGCTGTCCCAGAGATTCTGGACTAGAATGATCCGCTCCGCGACGCTCAGTTCCGCAATCACCACCGGTTTGCTGAAATCAATCATGGTTTTGACTCACGCTTGTTCGTGAAAATCAGCCGTTAAGTCCGCCGGGGCCGATGGATGCCAATCAAAATCGGCTGTTTCCGCCGGCTGGCCAACTCAATCCTACCCGCAGCGGCGGCACCGTGCAATTTGGACGGATTGCCCCTGCCCACAACGAACGCGGGCTGAAGCACTGAAGCCCGCGCTACGTAGGGTGGGCGCCGCCCACGATTCCAACTTTCGCGTTTTCTCCTCACACTTCGACGACCGTGGCCTCGACTTGCGGCAGTTCGACGCAAGCGATCGTGTGCGGGCTGGCACGATAGACGGCGCCGGGGTTGAGCAGCAAGGTACGGCCGTGGCGCGCTTGCCGCGCGACGTGCGTATGCCCGTGGCAAACCATGTCCCACTCGCCGCCGGCGGTGGTTTCGTTCAGCAATCGGGCGTCGTCTCCGTGCAGGAAGGCGATCCGCCGTCCGGCGATCTCGATTTGGCCAAAGCGGTCGTGGCAGGTCTGCCCCGCGTCGCGGATGGCCTCCCGGAGGACCGAGGGATCGTCAACATTGCCGAACACGAAATGCGTGGGCCAGGGCGCGAAGAGCTCGACGACGGCGGCCGATCCGATGTCGCCGCAATGGATCACCAACGCGACTTCGAGGCTTTCGAGCATCCGCGCGGCATTCCGAGTGTGCCGCACCTGCCCGTGTGTATCGCTGACCACGCCAATTCGCATCGGACTCCCCTTTCTCGACTCGGCTGATTATAGTGGTTCGATGCCTTCCGATGAACAAACCAGGCTCTTGGCGATGTGCGTACTCGGCCTGCTGGGCCTGGCGCTGGCGATCGCCACCCTCCGCGCGTACCTCGCGATGCCCTTTACGCCGTTGCAATTGCCTCTATACCTGTTTAACCAGTTCATGAGTAGGGTCATCTGGCGCGCGGCGGTGGATGGGCGGGTGATTCGGCCTCCAGGCCAGGGGGTGGTGATCGTGTGCAACCATCGCAGTCCGATCGACCCGGCCTTCATCGCCCTGGCTTGCGACCGGCAGGTCCACTGGATGGTTGCACGCGAGTATTGCAAGCATCCGCTGGTGGGCTGGGCGTTGAAAATCCTGCAGGTGATTCCCACCGGACGTGGCGGCGTCGACACGGCGGCCACCAAGCTGGCGCTGCGCTACGTCCAGCAGGGCGAACTGGTCGGCATGTTTCCCGAAGGGCGGATCAACGATACGGCGGACCTGATGCTTCCGGGACGTCCGGGCGCGGCCTTGATCGCGCTGAAAGCGCGGGTGCCGGTGGTGCCCTGCCACATCACCGGCTCGCCCTTCAAGGGAAACATCTTCGGCTTCCTTTTCATGACCGCCAAGGCGCGGCTGCGGGTGGGCCAACCGATCGACCTGTCGGAGTATTATGGCCGCGAGGGTCAGCGCGAGGTGTTGGAGGAACTGACCAAACGGTTCATGCGCGAAATCGCCCGTCTGGCCGGTGTGCCCGATTACGAGCCCAAGTTGGCCGGCAAGCACTGGAAGGCCGGCGCGCCGCGCGACAACACGTTGCAGGCCGCGGCCCAGTGAGGCAATTCCCAGAACGGCCATTGTGGTGTAGGCTGGATGGCTTGACTCATCATGCGCTACCTGCTGACCCGCATGGGCGAGGCCCGTGATTTGGGAGGTAAAGGGCTGGTGCTGAGGGCCGGATTGCTCGGGCGGATGAGCCGCCTGGAGGTCCACCATATCTTCCCCAAGGCCCAGCTCCGAAAACTGAAATACGCGCGGCCGGACGTCAACGCACTGGCGAACTTCTGCTTCCTTACCAAAGAGACCAACCTTGAGATCAGTGACAGGCTGCCGGAGGAATACTTTCCAGGGGTGGAGAAGCAATGCTCCGGCGCGCTTGGTTCGCAGTGGATACCTATGGATCGCGAGCTTTGGAAGATCAACAATTACCGCGACTTTCTCGAAGCCCGCAAAGCGCTGCTTGCGGCGGAGACCAACCGCCGCATGGCTGGCCTGCTTCACGGCGAGACCCGTTGGCTCGAAGGCCCACTATCTGCGACTCCGGCGCTCGTCGCCATCGCGGGGAGCATCACCAGCCAGTCGGAGGAAGAAGAACTGGAATCGCTCAACGATTGGGTGAAGCAGAAACGACTCCCGCCCGGCGTGTTGAGCTACGACTTCGCTGACCCGGCGACCGGAGAGCAAAAAGCCGTCTTCGACCTGGCATGGCCAAGCGGCATTCAAGAGGAGTTGAGCGAGCCGGCGGCGGTGTTGCTCAACGAAAGCGCCAACACCCTCGCTCTGGCCAGCGGCGCGGGATTCCGCTGCTTTACGTCCACGAGCGACTTCAAGGACTATGTCCGCACTGCAATCCTAACGCGGGAAGCTGCTGTTTGACAGGAGAAAGATCATAGTTCGTCCAGATCGGCAATCTGAGGCCGTCTTTCCAGTTTTCGGGCTTGGTGGATTTCCTCCATGATCGCATCCCACTCCGTATCGTCAGCCAACGCTCCCTCCGTGCGAAGAAACCCCTCTCCGGGCTCCCGGGACGATGAGGGGATCATTCGCACATGGACTTCGACTTCTTGCCCTTCGGCCACGCCGAGGTCTTCGTCGAGTTCGATGGTCTTGCCGTGGACCTTGCCGTGAATCGTCTTGGTCATGTTGGCTTCCTCCTATTCGTCGTCCTCGTTCGCCAATCGCGATGACCTGCAGCATGACGTGCCGCCGTTCGACTGTCAAATCCTCGGCGTCTCGCTTGACGTCGGACGACAGTAGGGAGCATCATGCGGCCTTGCGCGGCCGGTCGCCTTCGATGGCCGGTGTTTCCGGCCATTCTCGCACGGGCGGCACACGCCCGCGACGCATGCGGTCGGCCAGCCCGACGCGCACGACGTCGCAAAACATCCGCCAGGCGTGCCGCGAAAGCGACAGCGTCGAACCGTATTCGTTGATCAGAGTCACCGCGATCCGCCGGAAGGGGAGCCGCAAACGGTGGCAAAGCAACACCACCTCGGCGTCGAATGCGAATCCATCGACCACGGTACGCGAAAAAATCTCCCACGCCGCCCGGCGGCTGAACACCTTCAGGCCGCACTGCGTGTCGGTCACTTCCCGCGAAATCAGCCGTTTCGCGACCTCGCGGAAGGTCGCGCTGGCGATGGTCCGCGATAGCTTGCGCCGCACCCGGCACTGCGATTCGCGCAGGTCGCGGGCCCCGAACACGACCTCGCACTCCCCGCGCTGAACCCAGTCGTAGGCCGACCGCAAGGCCGACAAGTCATAGGGCAAGTCGGCGTCCGTAAAGGCCAGCACGGCGCCGGTGGCGGCCAGCATCCCTCGGCGGATCGCGGCCCCCTTGCCGCGTTGGCGGTCGAGCCGCAGTGTCGAAAAACGCCGGCCGAAATGCGCGCTGACGGCCGCCGTCGCGTCGCGACTGCCGTCGTCGACGACCAGCACGCGATAATCGATCAGCGAGGCGTCGAGGAATTCGGCCAGTCCGGTCAGCGTCGTCGGGAGGCGGCTCTCTTCGTCGAAGGCCGGAACCAACACCGTCAAGGCGTGATCGCAGGCCGTCTGCCGGCCCTGCGACGATCGCCCGGCGGGGTCGAAGTGTTCCGATGTCGCTTCCGCATCCCTGAGCATGCCACCAACCCGACGTCTGGACCCGTTCCCGCGCGCGCCGAGCGCCCAAGGCACTGGCTACGCCGACCGATATTCACGCGGGTCCATTATCGGCCGTTGGCATCGCGGAGCTTGTGCCGATTTTCCGGAATTGGCCGATTTTCCGGGAATTGGCCGAATTCGCGGAATTTGTCGAAAGCGATCGGCAGCCAACGATCTCTCGGCACGTCCGGCAAAGTCGGGAAAAAAGGCCGGGCGATGTGGTTGACAGCCCTTCCGCGACGACTAATGCTTGGGTGACGTGTTGCCGACGAATCCAGGCCCGGCGGGGCATCGCGATCGTCAGCCATCCGGGTCTGGAGTCGTGTCCATGCGACCGTTGGTTGTCGGAGGCCTCGCCACCATCAGTTGCTTCGGGGCGTTTTGCGCCGCGGCCCTCGCCGAGCAGGCCCCCGCGGCGCCCGATGCGGTCTTGAACGCGATCCGGCAGTCCAGGGGCGCCTTCCACGCCCCGACCGAAGACGAGTTGGCCCGCGCCAAGTCCGAAGCGGTGGCCGCCCGCGACGCGCTGGCCAAAGAGCTGGCCTTGCTACCCAATGGTGAAAGCCTTGGCGAGGAGTTGGGGTTGAACGACCTGGCGGAGCAGCTTGGTCAAGCGCGGCCCGACCGGTCGCAGTCCGACCTGGCTGAGCTCGACGACCTCCAACGCACCCTCCAATTCAACCGGGCAAGCGCCAAGGGCCCGAACTACGACCGTTTGCGGGCGGCGCTCATCAGGTACTTGCAGTTCTTGCGCAGCTCGGCCGGTCCGCGAGTCGTGGAGGAATACGGTCGGCGGATCGAACAGCTTGAAGGGGCGTGGCGGGCGTACATGGCGCTGGCTCCGGCCGAAAGAGTGCGTCCGCCCGAACTGGCGCAGGTGCATGACGCCTACGCCTGGCTGGCGCGGCACGGTCAGGCCACGGCCGCGACCGACCGGGTGCGCGACGCCGTTTCGTACCCGAACCATGTGATGATCGCCACGGAACACTTCATCGACCGCGCCGTGGCCCGACCTCCGGACCAACCGGTCGACCAACCGATCACCCGCGACGAAACTCAAGACGGAACCCGGATTTCGGTGCGTGGCAACGTCAAGGGCCATACCCATGCCACGCTCGAGCCCGACGCGAACCATGGCGCCGTGCGGGTTCATTTCCACGGCGACGGCGTATCGAAGATCACGGCCCGCAGGGGCCGCGTTACCGTCCATGCGCGCGGCGACACAAGAGTCGAGTCCAGCGAGATGGTACACCTGTCGGATCAGGGCGCCGCGGCGCATGCGCCGCGGGTCAACATCCGGCACCGCACCACGCCCTACGCGGTGTGCGTCGACCTGCGTTCTCGTCTGCTGCGCAAAGTGGTCGGCAAGCTGGCCTGCCGCGCCGCCTGGAAGCAGCAGCCGACCAGCGACCGGCAAGCGGCCGCCAGGGCCCGCCGGCAGGTCGACGAGCAGATGCGCGCGCGGAGCGCCGAGTTCGTGCGTGGAGCCAACCTGACGATCGAGGATCTTGAGGTCTTTTCGCTGTTGGGGCCGGACCCCTCCGAAAAACTGAAGGTCAGCACGACGCCCACGCACCTGCGCTGGTCGGGTGAATACGCTTCGGAGTTGCAATTCGCCGCGCCGAGCGCTCCCCCGGCGGTACGCCCCGACGCGGCCGCCGTCGTGCAAATCCACGAGTCGGCCATCAACAACACCGAACGGCTGATGGCCGGCCGGACCACGAACGAGGCCGACTTCCGTGAAATGCTGTTCGATCAATTCGGCTTGGTTCCGACCGGTGACGACCAGATCGCGGGACGCGTGGCGGCCGAATTGACCCTGGCCGAGCACGAGCCGATCACCGTCCACTTCGACGACGAGATCGCGCGGATGACGATGCGGCTGTCGAGCGTCCGCGACCGGCGCGAAATATTCGACGCGCAGCCCTGGACCGCTCGGGCCGAGTACCGTGCCCAAGTCGACGCGCGCCACCTCTCGATCGTACGGGAATCGTTGACGATCGAACCGGCCGACGCCGCGGGGGCCGACCGCGTTCGGGACATCCTGTCGCGATTCCTGGTCGCCGGGGCGTCGCGTGTTCCCACACGGCCTGACGCTTCCAAGCTGGCCAAGGAATTCAAACTGGGAGATCTGACGTTCAAGAGAGGCTGGCTGACCATCGTGCTCGCGCCTCGGAAAATATCGGAGTAGCGTTTCATGTGGAAAGCGAGGCGAATCTCGACCAGCCTGGCCGCCGCGGCGTTTTGCGCCCTTTCGGCCGCGCTGGGCCATGCCGCCGACGCGGCGCCCGCCGCCACCGACTCGTGGCGCGACCGAATGGCCAAAGTCGAGTTGCTCGTCTCCTTCCAGGGCAAGGGATCGAGCCTCACGTACGACGCCGGGGCGATCAAGCAGGCCTATAAGTGGCTTCCCGCTCTGAAAGAAGATCGCTTCGTCCTGGCCGGAAACAGCAGCGGTTCGACGTACGCCGTGTACTTCGCCTGCTTCGGCTTCTCGGAGCAAACGATTGCCCGCGCGGAGAAGCACATGCTCAGGGCCGATTTCAGCACCGTGCGCGGCAACGAGAATACGATGAAGAAAGCCGTCAACCTGATTCGAGGCCACGAACCGGTCATCGACCCCGAGGCACTTCGCGAAGTGATCGCCTTCGCGCTGGGCGTCGCGGGTCCGGCTCCGGACATCCGCTCGGTCATCCGCGCCAGCCGCGCCGTTCCGCGCTGTGGGTTGGTGATCGCGGCCGCCAACGCCGAGGTGCTCGCCAACCGTGCCAAAGCAGGCAGCGTTTTCCGGGCGCAGGATTACAAGGAGTTCGACGCGCGCAATTTCGACGTCTCTTGGAAGCCCGACGTGTTCGAGTTTTACAGCCGGCGGCCCGAGCAGTTTGCGAAGGATCACCCCGACCTGACCTTGGGACGCGATCGGTTCATCGGCAAAGCCCTCACGTACTTTGTCGATCGCACGATGTACGAGTTGCTCAGCCGCATCCCGCCCGAGGAACGGCTGGGCGATCTGCGGCTGATCGAGACTCCGGCCGACCTGGCAATGGCCATCTACGCCTCGACGGCCGAACCCACCTACTTCAACCCCGTGCCGGAAACCGACTACTCGAAGTTGCGAACGGGCGACGACCTGGGCACGAGGGGCAACAGCCGTAGGCGGAAATACGGCGGCGGCTTCATCATGCCCTTGGTCGGCCAGGACGTGCGGCGCATGCTGCCCGCGATCCGCGTGCTGGGCACGGGCGTTTCACGTCTGCCGCTGGAAGCGAGAAGATTGATCAAAGCCTATTATCTTGTCGACGCGCAGTCGGCCGCCGACCTGAGCGCCTGGTGGACCGACCTCGAAGTATCCATGCCGGGCCCGCTCCAGGATCAGATGCTCGTCAAGCGCAAGCTGACGCCGAAAGAGGAGTTTTCTCGCGGCTACGACCTGGCCGAGGAGCATTTCGCCGCGGACCACGGGCTGCCCAAGTACGTCGTGCGACCGAATTTCACCTGGCCCGCCAGGGAGGCGATCGTGAGTCCCGATCAGACGGTCGACTTCGAGGAAGGGCCCGAGCGGCCTCGCGCGTTGAAGACGATGCGCGGGCTCGGGCCGCTGCTCCGATCCCCGGCGAACTGAGTTGGCGTGGAAAGGGAGTTCGCGTGGGATACCTGGTGGGCACGGATGAAGCCGGTTACGCTCCGAACCTGGGGCCGCTGGTCGTTTCGGCGACCGTGTGGCAGGTGCCGGGCGAACCATGCGAAGCCGACTTGTACGAGTCGCTGCGCGACGTCGTGACGGCGACGCCCGCTCGACGGAGGGCGACCGCGCCGCGCGAAGGCGAAGCCGACGGGGATTGCGTTCCCTTGTTTTTGGCCGATTCCAAGCTGGTCTACAAGCCGGCGGGCGGACTGGCGAATCTCGAATTCGGCATGCTTTCGTCGCTGGCTTGGGTCGGCCGGCGGCCCAAGAGTTGGCGTGAGGTCTGGGAAACGCTCGACGCCGAGGGCTTCGCGCGGGTTGAATCGCTCCCCTGGCACGACGGTTACGACCATCCGCTTGGCTGCGACGCGGCGACGATCGACCGGCAAGCCGCGGCGGTGCGCGCGGGCGCCGACGCGGCCGGCGTGCGCTTGCTGGCGGTGCGCAGCCGGGCTGTGTTTCCCGAGCTTTGGAATGAACGGATCGACCGGCACCTCAACAAGTGTACGGTCCTGTCGCTCGTCACGCTCGACTTGTTGGCCGAGGTGCTCGCGGCGCTCGACTTGCTGGAAGCCGCCCCCGTGTTTGCGATTTGCGACAAGCACGGAGGTCGGAACTGCTATCGGCCGTTGTTGCAGCGGTGCCTGACCGACGCGCTGGTCGAGGTTCGCCGCGAGGGCCGCGACGAGAGCCTCTATGGCTGGGGCCGCGGCGAGAGGCGCGTCGAAGTGGCCTTCCGCGCGAAGGCCGAGCGGTATCTGCCCGCCGCCCTGGCCTCGATGGCCTCGAAGTACCTCCGCGAACTGGCGATGGAGGCCTTCAACGAGTTTTGGCGCCGGCATGTGCCCGGCCTGGTTGCGACGGCTGGCTATCCAGGCGACGCCGCGCGTTTCAAGACCGACATCGGCGCCGCCCAGCGGGCAATGGGCATCGACGAACGCGTTTTGTGGCGTTACCTTTGATTGACGGCGAGCGGTCAACGGCGACACTAACCCGCGGCGCAAGCAAGGCGCGTAACGACTTACCTTGTTTGCGCTGCGGGTTAGTGTGGGACGATGAATGATCCGGGTTAGGGGTGTCCGCGCGATGATCGACCAATGGTTTTCGACGATCAAGCTGCCGATCACGTTCAAGCAGTGGCGGAAGTTGCCGCGAAACCATGCCTATAAGTACGAGTACTTCGGCGGAAAGGCCTGGTTGACGCCGCGCCCCAAGGGCTACCACGCGCTGCTCGATCTGCGTCAGTTCAGCTTGCCGGTCCCGATCTGCTTGCCGGAATCGCTCGGTTTACCCGTCCCACCGCGGCCGCCGGACGCCCTGGTCATCCGGCCGTTGGCCGACGGCGACTGGAGGCGGATGCCCAAGGTTTTCGCCGCCGCTTTTCATCGCGTGCAGCCGTTCGCGAGCCTCACCGACAAAGTCCGTGCGAAGGCGGCCAGGGAATGCTTGCAAGCCACGCGCGACGGCGCGGAAGGGCCGTTGATCGCCGAAGCCAGCTTCGTGGCGGCCCTCGGGGCGGGGCGGGAGCCGGTGGGGGCGATCTTGATCACGCTCTTGCCCCAGCGCGATCCGGTCGATTTTAACGCCTGGCATTGGCGCGAGCCGCCGCCGGCCGACGCCCTGGCCCGGCAGATGGGCCGGCCGCATGTGACCTGGATCTTCGTCAGCCCGTGGTACGCCGGCCACGGCGTGGGGATGGCCTTGCTCGATCGGGCGGTTGCGGCATTGGTCCGCCTGGGCTACCAGGAACTGGCGAGCACGTTCCTGTTGGGAAACGAGTCGAGCACGCTCTGGCATTGGCGCGCCGGCTTCCGCCTGTTGCCGTACCCCGGATCGACGCGATTGATCACGGAGCGAGTCCGGCAAGCCAGAGAGGAGTGAATGGCGGCACTGACCGCCCTCGATACAAGCTGGAAGCGATTCGACCGCTCCTCATGGCCCTGTCTCGCTCCTGCGCCGCTGCGCCGCGGTCATTAGCCAGGATTATTCATGGTTCCCCGACGATTTGCGACCGTGTGCTGTAGCAGAATTCGCAAGAATTCTGGCCGTATCTCGCGACAACGGCCTGACTTCTTGCGAAGCCAGCTACGGGACCAGCAATAATCCGGGTTGGTCGATTTTTTACCGGCATACCGTTTGCTCTGTATCTGGCCGTGAATGGATCTTTCTCGCTACGACGTACCTGGCAACGAACCGCGCCGCCTCGATCGACACGCTCAGGGGGACGCCCATCTTGGATTTGAGGGCGACTGCGATGTACCCATTACCAATCAAGCCCGGAGATCGTCGAGCCGCCGTGGTTTTCGGACGGCGCGAGACCGTTCGTATTCTCGATTCCGCGCGATTGAGCCCGAGGTACTGGTTTTGCGAATCGGAAGTCCGAGGCGAGATCCTGGCGGTCGCCGAGCACGAAGTCGGCGAACTCCTACCGTGCGCCGGGAGGTTTTGGAGAAGCGCTCCATGAGTTATGAAAACGGCTCCGGCGGTCAACGCGCTTCGTTCCCCGCCGGGCGGCTTTTGATCGCGGCGGTGATCGCGTTGATCTCCCTGGTCTCCTATTTCGGGACGCGCAGCAAGAACGAATTGACCGGCGAGACCCAGCATGTCGCCATGACGGTCGAGCAGGAGATCGGCATGGGGCTGCAAGCCGCGCCCGAAATGGAGTCGCAGTACGGCGGCCCTTCGAGCGATAAAAAGGGGCAAGACCTCGTCGCGCGCGTGGGCCGGCGGCTTGTCGAGAGTTCGGTCGCCGGCAAGAGCCATTACCGCTTCCAGTTTCATTTGCTCGCCGACCCGAAGACGATCAACGCCTTCGCATTGCCGGGCGGGCAGGTGTTCATCACCGAAGGGCTGTTCCAACATCTGAAGACGGAAGGGCAGTTGGCCGGCGTGCTCGGGCACGAGATCGGCCATGTGATCGAACGGCACAGCGCCCAGCAGCTTGCCAAGAGTCGCTTGACCGAAGGGCTGACCGGCGCCGCCGTGGTGGCGTCGTACGACCCCAATAGCGCGCGTTCGCGTGAAACGGCGGCAGTGGCCGCCGCGGTGGGCAAGTTGGTTGGCCTCCGTTATGGCCGAAACGACGAGTTGCAAGCCGACGAGTGGGGCGTCAAGCTCACGGCCAGCGCGGGCTACGACCCGCGCGCGATGATCGGCGTCATGGAGATCCTCGAAGCGGCCGGTCACGGCCACGCCCCTCCGGAATTCTTCAGCACGCACCCAAATCCGGAGCACCGCCTGGAGCGAATCAAGGAGCTGATCGCCGAGCAGTTTCCGAAGGGCGTGCCGGAGGGATTGGTGCCGTGAAAGCACCCAATCGGGTGATCGTCTGATGCAGGGTGGACAAGATCGCGCAGCGAGCGCCATGAGCGAAACGAACACGCCTGAGCGAAGCGAATACGCCTGAGCGAAGCGAATACGCCTGAGCGAAGCGAACAAAACTGAGCGAAGCGAACAAGAAGAAGCCGACGTAACTTGGCCGTTTACCGACAAGGCAACGGTCTCAGCCGTTGCCCGCGCCGAGCAACCTGAGACTTAACATCGGCTCACGCGCTTCAATCCCTGCAGGTCGAAAGGGACGTCGGTGAAAGGCCAAGTTGCCATGCATGATGTAGAGCTTGATCCGCTGCCCGCGCAACAGGTCGCGCCGCTCGAGCCAAACCAGCGCCAGCGCGGCCGCCAGGTGGAACGCCGTCGGCGCGACGACACGATCATCGTGCGCACCAGCGCCGGGGTGGCCACAATCGCCAGCACGATGCCCAAGCCCGGCGCCGCGGCGAAAACGCCGAGGCACACCGCCACCAGCGTCATAACCAGGAAGAGCGAGATCAGGCTGAAGGTGTGTCGCGTCGACGACGCGATGGAGTTTTCCGGCGCGTTGCCGGCGGTCGGCGCGGCGCGATCGGGAAGCGCGGCACCATCGGGCGGCGCCGCGCCGCATAGCCAGCAGCGCTGGCCGATCGAGGGATAATCCGCCCCGCATTCGGGGCAGGTGGCCGGCGGGTTGGCAGCGTGATCATCCATTGCCGCCCTCGGTGGCCAGAACCACTTCATCGTATAAAAACCCGCTACGCCGGCCGCGGCGAAGCCTGCTGCATACGCGCCGATCATTCCCACGTTGGGGCCGGTGACTCTTGGGTCGGGTCCAAGCGTGAAGAACGGTAGCCCAATAGGAAAGCAGACGGCCACAAAGGCCGCGGAGCCGGCGATGGCCGACACAAGCGCCACGCCGATCGAAGCAACCCCCGCATGGAGGCGGTCTTCCCAGACCACCGCCAACCCTGCTTCGCGCCGGCGCTTGATCACGGTCGAGGCACGCACCAGGGCGGGTGTGGCAATCAGCGCCCAGGCGATCGCCAAACCCGGCGCGACCAGGCCCACGATCCCCGCAATGCCGCACGTCGCCGCAACGCCGAGCAGCAACCGCCCATCCACGCCCCGCGCCGGCTGCGCCACGGCGACCGGCGAAACGAACGGATTGGCGTCGTCGCGTCCGCATTGCGGGCAGACTTCCGCCCCCGGCGGATAGGCATGTCCGCACGTCAGACAAGTTCGGGTGGCCGGCGACGGTTCCATCAACGTAGCGGCGAGTTGGGAGCGGGCATGGAACAGGGGCGCTGTGTCAATAAACCAGACGGCGGACGAGGAGGTACGCGAAGTCTGGGTCGAGATTCGCCGCCGGCCGGAGCGCCGGTTGGTGACGGTCGTGGAAGTCCTTTCTCCGACGAACAAGACAGGGACAGGGCGTTGGGAGTACCGTGCCAAGCGCCGGGCCCTGGCTCGCCAGTCGGTACACCTGGTCGAAATCGACCTGCTCGTCGGAGGTGAGCGAGTTGCCTCGTCGCCGGCAATGCCCGTCGCCGATGATTATGCTTTTGTTTCCCGTAGTGAGCGGCGGCCCAATGGAGATGTCTACGGATGGACGGTTCGTCAAGAGCTGCCGAGTCTCCCGGTTCCGCTCGCCGCGCCCGATCCCGACGTGTACGTTGATTTTCGAGCGGCGTTCGTCGCAGCCTTCGAGCGCGGCGATTACGGAGCATTGATCGAGTACCGCCAACCGCCCCTGGCCCCACTGGCCGAAGCCGATCGTCAATGGGCCGCGGTGCAGGCGCGGCGGAGAGAAAGTTGATTCTGGCCGGTTTCCAACGTTTCCAAGCTGCCATACGGACTTCTATGGCTGCTGCTGCGTAATGCAATGAAAGGCGCCCAGCCCCCAGGCCAGGTCGACCGCTCGTTGACCGGCGATCCGCCGGCCGGAAAAGAGCTTCGCCAAAGTCTCCAAGACCGGGCCATCGGCCGGGTCGCCGTATTGCGGCGCGACGACCAGGCCGTTGGCGACGTAGAAGTTCATGTAGCTCGCCGGCAAGCGCCGCTCGCCCTGGAATAACGGCAGCGGCATCGGCAGCGGCACGATCTCCAACGACCGCCCCTGGGCGTCGCCAGCGGCGCGGAGCCGGCGGAGATTGTCTTGCAAGGCGGCGTAGTTCGCGTCGACCGGGTCTTGCTCGACCGCCGCCACGACGACCCGCTCGGCGACAAAGCGAGCCAGCTCGTCGATGTGTCCGTCGGTGTCGTCGCCGGCGATCCCCTCGCCCAACCAGATCACATGCCGCGCGGCCAGGTAGTCGGCCAGGTAACGCTCGATGTCGGCGCGCGAGAGGCCAGGGTTGCGATTGCGGTTCAAGAGGCACTGCTCGGTGGTCAAGAGCGATCCTTGCCCATTCACGTCGATCGCCCCTCCTTCCAATACGATGCCCGGCTCGTAGCGCCGATACCCGAGCGACTCGGCGATGAGTCGCGGCACCTGTTGGTCGCGGTCGAACGGTGGGTATTTGCCGCCCCAAGCGTTGTAGCCCCAATGGACCAGGGCGGGCGGCGAACCAGGCGCCCCGACGAGGAACGTGGGCCCGTGGTCGCGAATCCAAGCGTCGTTCGTCGCGATGTCGTGCAGCGTGACTCGCGGCAGATGGCCCACCATCCGCCGAGCTTCGCTCATGACCTCGTCGCCGCCGGCCAGCACATGGACCGCTTCCACCGCGGCCAGGGCGCGGACCAGTTCAGCCCACACGCCGGGAATCGGCTCGAAGGCCCCCGGCCAGCTCTCGCGGTTGTGGGGCCACGCAAGCCAGGTCGCCGCGTGCGGTTCCCACTCCGCCGGCATGCGGTAGCCGAGCAGGGAAGGAATTGCGGATTTCGGATTGCTGATTTCGGATTGCATTTCCATTCCTCATCCTCATCGACAATCCGCATGATCTTGAAAACGGTGCTGCTTCTTTGCGGCGTCGAGCAGCTTCTCAAGGAACCTGGCAATCAGCGCAAAGGAATTCAGAGTAACTTCACGCGAATTCCAACGGAAGAGCCATGCCCAAAATAGGTGGTCGCGATCCAGCGCGTCGGCGGCCATATGGAGTCTTGGTCGTGACCCCGCCGGCCCCAACGCCTATTGAGAATCCTAAAGTGCCACCTTAGAATTCTCAATTATGCGATACATCCATCGAGAACTGGAAGGACCGCTGCGGCAGGCGGCCAAGAACTTCCCCGCCGTGGTGCTGACCGGCCCGCGACGCGCCGGCAAGACGTGGTTGCTACGGCACTTGCTGCCCAAGGCCGGCTATTTCTTGCTCGAAGATCCCAACCTCGTCGCTCGTTTACGCGCCGACCCGCACGGCTTTCTCGATGCGGTGAAGACCCCTGTGGTTCTCGACGAAGTGCAACATGTGCCGGAAGTCTTCGCCCTGGTGCGGGCCCGCATCGACGGAAAGCCGCGACGGACGGGACAGTGGTTTCTCACCGGCTCCCAGGAGGCGCCTTTGATGCACGGGGTAACGGAATCGATGGCGGGTCGCGCGGCCGTGTTGCAACTGCGCCCTTTCTCGGTGCGCGAGAGTCGCAAGGTGAGCTTGTTCCGCGGGGGTTACCCCGAGGTCGTGGCGCGCCCGGCGGCCGCTCGATTGTGGTTCAGCTCGTTCGTGCAGACTTACCTCGAGCGCGACGTGCGCGCGGTGACCGCGGTCAAAGACCTGGCCACGTTTCGCCGGTTCCTCGCGATCCTGGCCGCCCGCCACGGACAGATCCTCAACAAGTCGGACCTGGCCGCCCCCCTGGGAGTCAGCGTACCCACGATCACCCAATGGCTGGGCGTGCTGGAAACGACGGCGCAGATTCTCATCGTGCCGCCTTTTTACGTAAACCTCGGCAAGCGATTAATCAAGTCCCCCAAGGTCTATTTCGCCGATTCGGGGCTGGCCTGTCACCTTTTAGGGATCGACTCCGCGGCCGAATTGGCGAAATCGCCGTTCCTAGGCGCGTTGTTTGAAGGGTTCGTCGCCGGCGAACTGACCAAGGCGCAAGTCCATCGCGGCCAACGTCCGGAGATTTATTACTTCCGCGACGAACAAGGGCTCGAAGTCGACTTTCTGCTTCCGCGCGCCGGTGGTAAGGTGGCGCTCGTCGAGTGCAAGGCCGCGCGGTCCGTCAGTCCCGCCGCCGCCGCGCCGATGTTACGGCTGGCGGCGGCCTTCAACAAACGGGAGCCGCGAAATGCGCCGGTCGAAATGTTCGTTGTCCATCAGAAGTCCAAAACGGCGTCTGCGACTCAGGCGTTGGCGCCGGGCGTCCGGGCATTGACCTGCCAGGATTTCGTCGCTGAACTGTGAGGTGGGCGTTTGGGCGTCGAGCCATTGCTTCGGCGCCCCTTGCGGCCCGCTTCGGCGGAGGTCTTCAAGGGCCTATCCCAAAACCGCCAGGCAGGCGGGACGCCCGCACCACAGGGCGATTTTGGCGTGGGCCCTCAATCCCGGTATCGTTTCAGCAGATCCCCGTAGGCGTCGATCCGCCGGTCGCGGAGGAATGGCCAGTGCGTCCGCACGACGTCGATCTGGTCGAGGTTGCAATCGACCAGGAGCGTCTCCTCGTGCTCGTGGCTGCCGCGGGCCAACACATTGCCGTTGGGATCGGCGACGAACGACGCGCCCCAGAATTCGATGTTCCCTTCCATGCCCGTCCGGTTCACGGCCGCGACGAACACGCCGTTGGCGATCGCGTGGCTGCGCATCATCGTCTCCCAGGCGGAGTGCTGGCTGGCGCCGTATTCAACCTTTTCGCTGGGGTGCCAGCCGATCGCGGTAGGATAGAAAATAATCTCCGCTCCCGCCATCGCCGTCAGGCGTGCCGCCTCGGGATACCACTGGTCCCAGCAGACGCAGACTCCCACGAGGCCGAACCGTGTGGGGCAGCTCGAAAAACCCAGGTCGCCGGGCGTGAAGTAGAACTTCTCGTAATAGAGCGGGTCGTCGGGGATGTGCATTTTGCGGTACAGCCCGGTTTGCCGGCCGTCGGCGTCGAAGATGACGGCCGTGTTGTGGTACAAGCCGGCCGCCCGCCGCTCGAAGATTGAACCGACCACGGCCACTCCGTGTCGCCGCGCGGCGCCGGCCAAGGCGTCGCTCGTCGGGCCGGGAATGGGCTCCGCCTCGGCGAAGCGGGCGTGGTCTTCCGACTGGCAAGGATAAAAGCCCGCGAACAACTCCTGCAAGCAGACGATCTGGGCGCCGGCCGCGGCGGCCTCGCCGATGCGCGTAACGGCCTTGTCGACGTTCGCCGCTTTCGCCTCGCTGCAACTCATCTGCACCAGCGCGACGGTCACGCGGCCCGGCCGCGAGCCAGGTTGGTCGTTCTCGGTAATGGTCATTGTTTGAATGATCGCGGTCGAGAATCAGACATTCACGGTGGCTGGGGCAGAGCCTAAGCGATGCCCCGGTCGCTAGGGCCCAAAGGCAATGCCACGTCGGGCGGCGTTCCACCGGATGGCGGCGGCGGATTGGAGGCGGACATGGAGGAGCTTTCCGGAAATCGCCAAGCAATGTGGCACGATCTTCAGGCTATCAAGACAGGATATCCACAGTCAAGGGGCCCGCGCTTTCCGCGCTTTCCGAAACTGCTGCCGGTGGGCCGTATCCATCCTCCCTTCGGCGGATTTCGTCCCAAGCTCAATTTGGCGAATGGGCTCGTTCGGGCCGTGGCGCGGCCCCTGCCGGCTGGTATAATGTCCGAGGGCAATTCCAGCCGAACGGCTTCTGAAAGAATGACGATGACGAACGCGACGAGCCAGCGTCAGCAACCAGCTTCTCATGCTCGAAACAGACGCCACAGGCGGATGTTGTCCCGCTTGGCACTGCTCTCGCTCTTTCTTCCGGCCAGTCCCTCGTTGGCCGACGAGACGCCCGCGACGTTTTCAATCGTACCGTTCGAGTTTGCATTGCAAGGCGCGCGGGCGAAACAGCAACTCCTGGCGACAGCCGGCTTTCCCGAACAGGGCGAGGCCGATGTGACGCGGCAGGCGACGTACCAGAGCCTCGACCAAGGTGTGGCGCTGGTCACGGCCGAGGGGCTGGTGGTTCCGCGCGGCGACGGCGCGACGACGATCGTCGCCAAGCACGGCGCGCTGGAAAGCCGCGCGCGAGTGGTCGTCCGCGACTTTGCCGAGGGCGACCCGGTCGAGTTCCGCACCGACGTGATCGCCGCGCTGGGCCGGGCCGGCTGCAATCAAGGGTCGTGCCACGGCTCGCCGCAGGGCAAGAACGGCTTCCGCCTCAGCCTTCGCGGTTTCAACCCGGACCTCGATTTCACCACGTTGACCCATGAACAAGGTGGCCGTCGCACCAACGTGCTTTCGCCCGCGGAGAGCCTGATCTTGTTGAAGGGGGCCGGGCGTATCGCTCACAAGGGCGGCACGCGCTTCCGTGAAACCGAGGCCGCCTATCGCACGCTGCGGACCTGGATCGGCCAGGGCTGCCGCGACACGGGCGGCCAACGGAAGCTGGCCAGGCTCGAGGTTCTGCCGGACCAGCGGCGGCTGCATGGGGCGCATCCCCGGCAGCAACTGGTCGCCCGCGCGCACTTCGCCGATGGTTCGACGCGCGACGTGAGCGACCTGGCCGTGTTCACGACGAACCACGACACGGCGCTCACGGTCACGCCCGAAGGTCAGGTCGAGTTCAGCCGCGCGGCCGAAGGCACCGTGCTGGTGCGCTATCTCGACCAGATCGCCCCGGCGCGGCTGTCGTACGTGCGGCGCGATCCCAAGTACGTGTTTGTTGGTCCGCCCGAGGTGAACTACGTCGACAAGCTGGTCTTCGCCAAGGATCGCGATTTGCAGCTCAGCCCCGCGCCGCTCGCCACCGACGCGGTGTTCCTGCGGCGGGTTTATCTGGACGCGATCGGCACGTTGCCCACGGAGGCCGAAGCCCGCGCGTTCCTCGACTCGACCGACCGCGATCGCCGGGCCAGCCTCATCGAGGGGCTGCTCGCGCGCAACGAGTTCGCCCAGTTCTGGGCGCTGAAGTGGGCCGACGTGATGCGCGGCAACCGGGCCACGGTGAGCGAGCGCGGCTTGCACAGTTTCCATCGCTACCTGGTGGCTGTCTTCGCCGCCGACCGCCCCTTCGACGAGTTTGCCCGCGAAACGTTGACCAGTCTGGGAAACACGCTTTACAAGCCGGCGGCCAATTTCCACCGCGTCTCGCGCACGCCGGAGGAGGCCGCCGAGACGGCCGCTCAACTGTTCCTTGGCGTCCGCATTCAGTGTGCCAAGTGCCACAACCATCCCTTCGAGGCGATCACTCAGGACGACTACTACGGCCTGGCCGCTTATTTCGCCCGCGTGAAGTTCAAGCGACAGCAGTTCGGCCTGGACGATGAAGTGGTCTACCTCGATCGCGGCGGCGAAGTCAACCACCCCGGGCGCAACAAGCCCGTCGCGCCGGCGGCGTTTGGCGAGCCGGCCGGCGAGCTGACGGCCGACGACGACCGCCGCCGGCGGCTCGCGACCTGGCTCACGCGGCCCGACAATCGCTGGTTCAGCCGCGCGACGGTGAATCGCATCTGGTATCACCTGCTGGGTCGCGGGCTGGTCGAGCCGATCGACGATTTCCGCGACACGAACCCCGCCTCGAACGCCGATTTGCTCGACGCCCTGGCCGAGGAATTCTCGCGCGGCGGCTTCCGGGTCAAGCCGATCATTCGCGTGATTTTGAATTCGAACACCTACCAGTTGAGTTCCGAGCCGCCGGCTGACGTATCGCCCGAAGCGGCCGATGCGGCGCCTTATTTCACGCGCGCGATCGTTCGCATGCTCACGGCGGAGCAGATTCTCGACGCGATTTCGTCGGCGACGGGCTTGCCCGAATCGTTTCCCGGCTACCCGGCCGGCACGCGGGCCATCGAGCTGGCCGAGGGGGGCGTGGATCACCATTTTCTCAAGGCGTTCTCCAAGCCGGTGCGCGACGCGGTCTGCGAGTGTTCCCGCGAGGAAGACCCTGCGTTGGCCCAGGTGCTGCACTTGTTGAACAATCCCGCCGTGGTGGCCAAGGTCAAGTCGAGCGACAGCTTGCTGGGGCACTGGCTGGCCGCCGGTTTGGAGACGCCGGCGATCGTCGAGCGGATGTACCTGGCCACGCTCAGCCGCCGCCCGACGCCTGAAGAACAAAAGCTCGTCGCCGACCACGTCGCGTCGTTGGCCGACCGGGCCGAGGGGCTGCACGATTTGCAGCACGCGCTGGTGAACTCGAACGAGTTCCTGCTGCGGCACTGAACGGGCTGGCTTTCCGACGCGCTGCCCCCTGTTGAGGAGCCGAAACCATGGCCGATAACGAATCCATCCGCGATGACGCCTCGGGCGCCGAGCGCCGTAAGACCACCAAGAGCTCGACCGAATACCGCAAGACGGACCATGGATAAAGACTATTATCGCTCTTGGACGACGACCGGCGGCGGCGCGCTGGCGCACTGCCTCAAATACGTCGTGGGCGGCGCCGCCTACGCGCGGATGGTCGTCGCCGGGCTGAATCCCATCACCCCGACGGACGCCCAATTGGCCGGGTTCGCCGATCTTTACCTGGAGTACGACGCCGAGCGCCATGTTACGAACGAGACCACCGATGGCGGCCTTTACTCCTTCACGTTCGCCTTCGCCACCAACGCGAACCCCGGCTATTTCGACGATTACGACAAATGGAAAACCAAGACGGTCGAGACACGTCCCGACGGCGCCACGAACACGGTCTACTCCAACTACGTCGCCGACGTGATTTTGAAGCAACTCTCCAGTGGGGGCGACGCTTCCCCGCCCCTGCTGACGAGCTACGGCTACACGTTCTTTTCCGGCGCGACGGCGGTCCAGCAGCGGACCACCACCTGGCCGGTCGTGCCCGCCGGCCAGAACGGTTCGGGCGTGGCCGAGAGCCGCGTCGAGCAATTCGACGCCTGGGGCAATGCCGCTTCGATCGCCGATGAGCGCGGGGTGGTAACGAATTTCACGGTCGACGTGGTCACCGGCGGCGTTTCGCAGCGCATCGACGACGCGACGGGCACGGCGCTCGTCAGCGACTTCACGCTCGATAATCTGGGCCGCACCACGGAAACGCTTGATCCCTCGCACACGGTCGATGTCGGCGGCGTGGCCACCGTGGTCCGCACCGCCGCCTGGACCGTTTGGGACGACGTGAATCACCAAGTGCGCACGGCGCAAGGCTGCGCCGTCGGCACGGCCCCCAACTACACCTTCACGCTGGTCAACCCCGTCTCGATCACCATCTTGGACGGCGACGGCAACATGACCGACCAGGTTTCGGCCACGCGCGCCAGCACCGCCGGCCCGCTGCTGCCGACCGACACGTTCGCCCAATCGAGCTACGTCCGCTGGACGCACAATGTCTTCAGCGACAACGATCAGCTCACGGCCACGCAGGTTTACTTCGCCATTCCGGCCAGCGGCGGCGGCGCGGAAGGCACGAACTATAATGAGCAGGATTTTGGCTTCGATTCGCTCGGCCGGCAGAACAAGACGATCGCCACGCGCAGGCCACCGGCAACCTCATCGGCCGCGCCGCGGTCAATTACGACGATCGCGGCCGCGCCTATCAGAACATCCGCTACGCCGTTGATCCCACCACCGGCACCGTGGGCAATGCGCTCGTCGACAACACCTGGTACGACCCATCCAGCAACGTCTTGATGCGGCTTCCCGCCGGCTCCAGCGCCTTTTCCATATCGGTATTCGACGCGCTGTCCCGGCAGACCGCGCAGTACGTGGGCTATTACTCGGGGCCGATCAGCTACGCCCAGGCCGTGAGTATCACCGGAGCTACGATCGTTGAACAGGTCGAAACCGCCTGGGACGAGGCGAGCAACAACATCCAAACGACCTCGCGCCAGCGTTTCCACGACGCGACGGGCACGGGCCCGTTGACCCAGCCCGGCGGCGCGCAGCCGCAAGCCCGCGTGACCTATGCGGCCCAATATCCCGACGCGATCAGCCGCCAGCAGGCGGTGGCCGATTACGGCACCAACGGCGACGTGCCGCTGATCCGCTCGGCCACGATGCCCGCCCGCTCCGATACCACGCGGGTCCCGTTCCGCGTAGCTCCGACACTCCGTGGCGGACATCGCTGGTCGCCTCTGGCGATCGGTCTGACGGCCCCCGTCACGGAGCCCCGCGGCTACGGGGGCTGCCTGGACGCGCCGCCGAGCCTAGCTTTCCGCCTTCCGACGTACACCCGCCGAAGGTTACGGCACACGGAGTGTGCCTACTACATTGACGGGCCATGCCATATGCTCGGGCGTGCTCAAGGCGCCGCAACCGTTTCTGGCGAAGCGAGTCGCGGGAAGAGACTCCAAATCTTCCGAGCGCCCTTAGGATCGAGAACTTCCGCCAAAAGCATCGTCAAGCTTTGTCCGACCCGCGGGGCGTTGATCGTTTCCCGGTCATCCGCCAGGCCATTCGTCGCCAGCTCGACGGCTTCTCGCATGATCTCTAGGGCATTCGTCAAATCTGGCTTCGCTGGCTTCCGTTTATCGGCCTTGAGGGACCAGACGGGGCCCGGCGGCAACGACGCCCACGCGCACGCGGAGTATCCGTCCGCGGCCAGCCAAAGCAAGATCGGTTTGCCCGCACCTATTTTCGTCACGCCCTCCGCCGCCTTGCGCAATGAGTCAATCTCCGCTTGCGACAACGAGTGCGAAATGCTTTCTGCGACACGCTCAATCCCAAGAGCGACGTTGATGACGGCGCAGATGTCGTCGGTCTTGTACAAATGGGCCACCAATTCTCCGGACGTGGCATGCCAACCAGCAGCGTCGCAAACTTGGGAAATTAGCCGGTACTTGGCGAGCAACATCTTGGCCCTCACCTTCAACTCAAAGTCGCCGGTTTTGGACAACGCTCGGAGGTTCGCAACGATATCCATCAAATGCTTCGTCGCATTGCCGACCTTGCCCTCGGCGATGGATAACCTGAAGCGGCCGATATCATAATTCACCATCGTTCCACGATATTCAGGCGACTCCTCGCCCAAAGCTTCACAGTTACGGCAGAGCCTCTCCACTAGAGCGAGCAACTCTCGCGCCTCTTCTATTTTCCCGTGCGACGACGTGATATATGCCGCCTCCGACGCCAAGGAGTTGGCCAAGGCGGCGTGTCGCATTCCTGCCAACTTGTCGCCACATGGCGCCTTGAGGGCGAGCGACGTCAGCCGCTTTGTGTTGCCGATGAGATCCGCGACGTCACGGGCATCGGAACAGCTTTCAATGCACGGTCCAATCGCCCCATACAGTTCCGTGCGAAACTTAACGTAGCCCCCGCGCTCGTCCGCCGCGCCTTCCGTGTCGACATCCAAGTCGGCCTTCAATGCGCTGAACACATATTTCTTCGTCGCCGCAACGTCCCCCCGGAAAGCCGCCACTCGCAACAGAACCGCGATGAGCATCGCTTCTTGCGGGAGGTCAATAGGCAAGCGGCTCGATTGGCAGTGGATTGTCGACTTTTACCATGCCAGCGAACGGCTGCACACGATGGGCGTCGCGTTGTTTGGAGAGGGGCAAGCAGCGTTTGCGTGGGCACGCCGGATGGCAAAGCTGCTGAAGAGGTCCAACGGGCCGTTCCGTGTGCTGCACGCGGCGGCCGCCGCGAAAGCCAAGCAAACGATGAACCGCGCTGCGAAGAAGAAGTTCCAGACGGCTTATAACTATCTGCGTGCGCGCAGCAAGTACATGCAATACGCCGAATTCAAGCGGCTTCGCCTGCCCATCGGCAGCGGTGTCACGGAAGCGGGCTGCAAGACGGTCTTCACCCAGCGGTTGAAACTCCCCGGGATGAAGTGGATCAAGTCCGGCGCCCAAACAATTCTCAACCTTCGGGTGATTCTCCTCAGCGGCCTGTGGGACACGGTTTACGCGGCTATCCTCAAGCGGCGTGGTGCCCCCCACATCTGGACTCCCGCATCCTCACTCTCAGATACACCCCGAAAACCCCGGAAAAAGTGCGCATGAGCGAGACTGCACCCTTCCAAGAAAGATGGCGGAAGCCCTGGTTTTGGCGATCCGATCGCGATAAGAGATGGGCGGAGCCTCCAAGTTATCACCCCGGAGGCCCCGCAGCCATCTTTCTTGGAATCCGTACTCGGTTTCCCAGCGTTGACGTCGTGCCGAAACTGTCAATATACCAGTAACCGTTCACGGCCCGGTACGTTCGGAGTTGGTTCCTGATCCGTCTTGATACCATCGCGACGTGGCCAAAAGGGGGTTGGGCGGTCGCGGCATGCTGCCGCGAAGGTTTTGCGTTTTTGTGGCGATCCCGAAGCGGGGTTGGAAGAAGCCTAAGGGGACTTTGACGTCCAGGGCAAATTCAACGAATCTTCTGAAAATCCTGAACCTGGGCCATCTACAGTGGTCGGACTATCGACGACCTGATGCGACAAGTCCGGCTGATGTTCGATACCTGGTGGCGTTACAAATTAGGCAAACTGACCTGGGACGCGTTCCAGCGTGACATGTCTCCGATCCGGCAGCAAGTCAACCGCTTGTTGCTGCGCGGAGCGTTCAGCGGCAACGCGCGCCTGGTCGGCACGTGTCGGGAACTCTCCAACCATCGCGAATGGCTGTGGACGTTCGTGGATGTTCAAGGCATCGAGCCCACCAATAACAGGGCCGAACGGGCGCTTCGTCCGGCCGTGATTTATCGGAAGCTATCGTTCGGCACGCAGAGCGCGGCGGGCAGCCGTTTCATCGAGCGGATGCTAACGGTCAGCGAGACGTGCAGGCTCCAGGGCCGCTCGATCTTCGCCTACCTGACCACCGCCGTGGAAGCCCACTTCCACCATCAATCCGCCCCCTCGCTGCTCCCCGACGCGTGAACGGTTACCCCCCTCGCCGGCTTGTCCGGCAGATCCAACAATGAATGTCAATAGGCGTCGGGCGTGATGACGCCCTCGTTTTTAGCTGGTGTCCATAGGTGTTGGTGGTTGGGGTCGGGTGGGTTGGTGGAATGCACTACGGGTTCCTGTTACGGGTTCCTCTTCTCTTCTTTTGTTCGGCTGTTCAGTTGGAGCGTCTTGGCGAGGTGCAGGGCGGCTTCTCGCAAAGGCATGCGGAGCAAGGCGGCCCAGAAATCGAGGACGTTGCCTTTGGCACCGCAGTCGGGATGAAAGCATTGGAACACATTCTTCTCGAAGTTCACCGAGAACGAACGGTGATGGTCGCCGTGTTCGCCATGGATAGGGCAGTGACCGCGCCGTTGGGATCCACCCCGGAGATCGGCCAGGCAGCCCAGGTGGGAGAGGATCTGTTCCATCGTGACCTGCTGCCGCAAGGCTTTGAAATCGACCTGTTCGGCGTTCCGCATGGGGGCGGCCTGGCAGGATGCTGCCGGGTTGGGCAACGACTCGTTGACCGCCGCCGGCGCGTCGACTGCCTTGGAGTCAGTTGCGGCGACCACTTGCTTTTCCGGCACGTCCGGGTTGTGGCCCGCGGCGTTTTCTTCCTTTTTCTCCGGCGAGGGCTTTTCCCAGGGGTAGTGGTTGGGATCGAACGGGCGGTCGGTCTTCCAGACGGCGAAGACCAGGTGCAAGAGCTTGCGCATACAGTGTCCATAGGCCACATCGCCCCTCTTGCCGCGGGCCTTCTGTCGCACGAACAAGGCGCGGAGCGCCGGGTTGTGCTGGGAACCGGACCAGCAGGCCATATAGACGTAGCGGCGGACCAGGTCGTTTCCCTTGCGGGACATCTCCATCGTGCCTGGCGCGCAAGGGTTGCCGCGTTTGTCGAGGCCCGAGGTGTTTTCCTCGGGGAACGTGCCGAAGTAGCCGACCAACTGGGCGGCGGTGTCGAAGCGATCGATGGAGACGACCTTGGCCACGATGACGGCCGCAGTGGCCGGACCGATCCCCTTGATCGTCTCGATCTGTCGATGGGGTCCCGGCGGCAGGGCCTGATAGGCTTCCACCATCAGTTTTTCCAGGAAGTCCGCGGTGCGTCTCGGAGGGACGTTCGGCGATCGCAAAACGGGCGCTGGCAAAGCTGTCGGTGGCGTCCGCTTTGCGTTTGGGAAAGAGGGCCTGCCGGTAGCGTTTGTTGCGTTCCGGCTCACCGATGGACACCGTCTTGGGCCAGGGCAAGCCGCGTACGAAACATTCCAGGTTCGCGGCGTATTGGCCGGCGGCGTCGATGCGGATGTGAAAATGCGCCCGTGGCTCGCCGGCGACGATTTTTTCAAAAGCGTCGCGCAGTTGGGCGTAGCCATCCTTCGATTCGATGAAATTGAAGGCCTTGAGAGCAGGCTGGCGATCTTCTCGCAGGAAGTCTGCTCGGTGCCCGTAGCGGGCCGTGTCGATACCGACAGCGAAGGGCACCGCGGGGGGCGGGTTCGGTTGTACTTCAATCGAGGACATGGAAAAGCTCCCAAAAACATGAATGGAACGGTAGCCGCGAGGGTCCGCCGAGCATCCTTTGACATGGACGATCCTTGTGATGAGCGGTCGATTGCCGCATGATCCAACTAAGCCTCAGCCAAAGGTCGGAGGGAACAGTCTGCCGGGAGAGGTCGAGCCTCAGGAGCGATTTAGTTCTCCTCACGACTCCCAAAACACCTTCAGTCTGCCATGACGGGAGGCGTCGGTACACATAAAAAATAAAAAACAGCATACAAGGAGCGTCAGTTTGGCCGGCTAAGAGGGCGGTCCAACAGCCGTCCACGTGGTCGCCGGCCCGCCGCCGCCGTAGGCGTAGGCGTAGGCGGGCCGGCGACCACGGAAAAACGGGTGGATTCGCGGGTGCGTGGCTAGCCCGAAAAACTGCTTCACCGTGCCAGGCAAGCTGGCAGGGGTCGCTGCAAAAGACGCGCGGAACAACGGGGGCTTTCGTCTGGGCGACAATCCCAGCGATGACGAACAAACTAACTAACGCAGTCAGGCTGGAAATCGCTGGAAAGCCTAACCTACGCCGGCACTTGCACCCATCGTCGAAATCTGTCAAGATAGCTAGTTGCTGAATTCGCAAGAATTGATGTAGCTGAATTCGCACGAATTCAGGCATGTAGCTGAATTCGCAAGAATTCAGGTGGGGTAGGGGAATTCGGCGACTCGACGCGGGCTTTCCCGCTTTGTTGACGAAACGCCACGGCCGGCGGTCAGGGCACGTTGCCCCGACGCATCATGGGGTGGGCGGTCAACGCCAAGGCAATCCTAGGTCACTCAACGCTACTTGCTGTAGCGACACGACTTACGGCGAGCAGTTCCATTCGCGTCGCGGCGATTGGCATCGGAACTGCATTTCCAGCTTCGCAACCAGACCGAGCAACGCCCGGCGCTGGTAACGAGCGTTCCGCCTTCCGCACCGCCACACCGAACCCCGACGAGGACACGACCTTGGCCAAAGTCACCCCGCGCGCCACCGAGAAACGCAAGCCCGCCTCGCGACGTTCGTCGCCCCCCACGCCGCGCGCAACCCGCGCCAACGCCGCCGCCAACGGCCACGCGAAATCGCGTGGTTTTGATTTCGAGGACGACACGGCTCCGGCCGCGCAGCCGGCCCCTCACCCCAGCCACGACCTGGCGGCGACCGATGCGATCATCGACACGGAGGATCGCGACGACGAAGACGACGACGAAAGCGACCACTACGGCGACCAGGAACTCGAAACCACCGGCGGCGACGACCGGATCGAGGATCCGGTGCGGATCTACCTGATGCAGATGGGCGAGATCCCGCTCTTGACACGCGACGAGGAGGTGGCCTCGGCCAAGCAGATCGACCGCACCCGCCTCAAGTACCGCTTGAGCCTGCTGGGCAACGACTTCATCCTTCAAGGCGCGGTCACGCTGTTGAAAAAGGTCCGCGACGGCGAGCTACGGCTCGATCGCACGGTCGACGTCTCCGTGACCGACGTGGTCGAAAAGAAGCAGACCATGTGCCTGCTGGGCCCGAACCTGCGCACGCTCGACGACTTGCTGCGGCAGAACCGCGGCGATTTCGCGACGGCGATCAGCAAGAGCCACCGCATGAGCGAGCGCCGCGCCGCCTGGAAACGCCTCGTGCTCCGCCGGCACAAGGCCGTCCGCCTGGTCGAGGAACTCAACCTCCGCACGCAGCGTTTGCAGCCCTTGATGGAAAAGCTGCGTGACATCAGCCGGCGGATGGACGACCTGTTCGGCCAATTGGCGGAGCTCCGCGGCCGGCGCGACGCCGTGGAGAAGACCGCGGAGCTGCGCCGGGATCTGCGGTTCCTGATGCGGATCACGCTGGAGAGTCCCTCGACGCTCCGCGCCCGCGTGGCGCGTACCGCCGAGTACCAAAGGCAGTACGACGCGGCCAAGCGGGTGCTCTCGGCGGGCAATCTGCGGCTGGTCGTCTCGATCGCCAAACGCTACCGCAACCGGGGGCTGAGCTTCCTGGACCTGATCCAGGAGGGGAACACGGGGCTGATGCGGGCGGTCGACAAGTTCGAGCACAGCCGCGGTTTCAAGTTCTCGACCTACGCCACCTGGTGGATTCGCCAGGCGATCACGCGGGCCATCGCGGATCAGAGCCGCACCATCCGCCTGCCGGTCCACATGATCGAGACGATGGGCCGGGTACGGGCGGTGACTCGCGACCTGGTGCAGACGACGGGGCGCGAGCCGAGCGTCGAAGAAACGGCCGCCGCGGCCGGGCTGACGTTGGAGGAAACGCGCTGCGTGATGAAGATGACCCGCCAGCCGCTCTCGCTCGACCAGCCGGTGGGCGACCACGACGACAGCTTCTTCGGCGAGTTCGTCGAGGACCACCGCGACGTGGATCCCTTGCAAGACATGTCGCGGGAGATGCTCAAGCAGAGGATCGCCGGCGTGTTGGCGGAGTTGAATTACCGCGAGCGGGAGATTATCCGGTTGCGTTACGGGCTGGCCGACGGGTATTCTTACACGTTGGAGGAAGTGGGCAAGATCTTCTCCGTGACCCGCGAGCGCGTCAGGCAGATCGAAGCCAAAGCGGTTCGCAAGCTGCAGCACCCGATCCGCGCACGCTGCTTGAAGGGTTTCGTCGACCAGATGGAAATTGCGTGAACCCATGATGGCTATTTCCGGCAATCCCGTTCGACTCACCACCTTGATCGCGTTGGCCGTCGTGGCCGGCGCCGCTGGTGCCCGCGCCGCTGGCCCGCGCGCCGTCGACCTGACGGCCCAGCGCAACAAGATGATCGACGAATGCGTGGTCGCGGCCGGCGTGAAGAACGAGCGCGTGATCCAGGCGATGCGCGACACGAAGCGGCACGAGTTCATCCGCGACCGCGAACAGCGCAAGCTGGCCTACTTCGACATGGCGTTGCCGATCGGCGAGGGGGCCACGATCTCGCCCCCTTACGTGGTGGCCTCGATGACGGAGCACCTCGACCCGCAAGCTTCCGACGTCGTGCTTGAAATCGGCACCGGCAGCGGCTACCAGGCCGCGGTGCTCAGCCCGCTGGTCAAGCAGGTCTACTCGATCGAAATCAAGCCCGTGCTGGGCAGCCGCGCCAAGGCGGTGCTTGCGAAATTGGGTTACAAGAACGTGTTCACCACCGTCGGCGACGGTTACAAGGGTTGGCCCGAACATGCACCCTTCGACAAGATCATCGTGACCTGTTCGCCCGAGAAGATTCCGCGGCCGTTGATCGATCAGCTCAAGGAGGGCGGGCGGATGATCATCCCCGAGGGCGAGCGGTTCCGGCAGGTGCTCTACCTGTACCGCAAAGTCGCGGGCAAGATGGAGCGCGAGGCGGTGGAGGCCACGATGTTCGTGCCCATGACCGGCAAAGCCGAGGAGCTCCGCGAGCTCGCATACGACTCGACCAGGCCGGCCCTGGTCAACGGAGGCTTCGAGGAATCGACCGTCATCGAGGGGCTGCCCGACGGCTGGTACTACGTTCGACAGGCCACGCTCGACACGGACCATCAAGCGCCGGAAGGGAAGCAATGTCTGACGTTTCGCAACCAAACGCCGGGCCGGTTCGCCCAGGTTTTGCAGAGTTTCGGCGTCGACGGTAAGAAGATCCGCGCGTTGGAGATCAGTCTTTGGGTGCGGCGCCTGGACGTGCGGCCCGGCCGAACGGAACGTGAGTTGCCGGCGGCGTGGGTCTACTTTTTCGATGCGAGCCGCGCCCAGATCGGCACCGAAGAGTTGGGACCCTGGACGGGCACGGTCGATTGGACCGAGAAACGGATGACGATCGCCGTACCCAAGAACGCCAAGCTCGTGAACCTCTGTCTCGGCATGTCGGGCGCCACGGGCGAGGTCTCGTACGACGACGTGCGGATTCGCGCCGTCGGGACGAAGTAGCCGCCGGACGAGCGCGGTTTTCCGCCGATGACGCTCGAAGAGTATTTGCAACTGCGCGAATGGACCGGCCGTCTCAAGCGAGTAGAATAAAATCATGGTAGCCGGCCGTTGACCCGGCCAGGACAGGAGTTGTCATGCGAGCAGAAGAACTGACGGAATTGTTGCGGACTCAGCCGTTCGTACCGTTGCGAATCCACTTGTCGGACGGGCAGACCTACGACGTTCGCCACCCCGACCTGGTGCTGGTGTTACGGCAGCGCGTGGACATCGGGCTGAAGCCGGACCCGGCCACGGGCGTGCTGGAACGCGTCGAACATTGCTCGCTGCTGCATGTCGTCCGCGTTGAGGAATTGCCGCCCGCGCCAGCAACGGCGCCCGCGGGCAAGGTCATTTAGAGCCTATCCGAAAATTCACCGTGGGACGGCCTTCCTAGGCCCGTATTATTCATGGTCCGGGGAGGAACTCGCGCACTATGCTGCAGCAGAATTCGCAAGAATTCTGGCGTAACTCGCGTCCACGGCCTGACTTCTTGCGAAGCCAGCAAGCCAGCTACGGGACCATGAATCATCCGGGATAGCCCGGCATCAACCCGGCAGGGGTTCAATGGTGACGCCCAACGGGAACTCGACTTTCTTGGAGGCGTGCAAGTCGGGCCCGGCCGAGCGAATCTGGTCGCGCTTCAGTTCGGCCACCTCCTTGGGCCCCGTCCAGACGACGGCGCGGCCCTGGGTGTGGATCGTTTGCGCTAATTGATAGCACCTCTCAGGCGCGTAACCGAAGACCTTGATGAAGGTCTCGATCACATAGGCGAACGTGTGCAGATCGTCGTTGAGCACGACCACCGCGTACGACGGCAGCCGTTTCGGCCGAGGACGCGAGGTTTTGTCCTTCGGAGGAGCTTCCTCGACGGGTGGCTCGGCGACGGCACTGGCTTGTTGGGCACTCATTCAAATCATCATAATCCTAGGCCTCGCTGGTGGCAACTACGGTGACACTTCAATCGCCACCAGCTCGTCGGTGATGTAGCGCAGGATGTCGCGGACGGAGATCACGCCGCTGATCTTGCGGCCGGACAGCACCGGCAGGTGGCGGTAGCCGCCGACGTCCATTTTGTGCAAGGCAAAGGCGATGCGCGCGTCGGATTCGACCGTTTCGGGCGAGGCGGTCATGAACTCGGCGACGGGCCGGCCGGCGAGCCCGGCGAAATCGGCGTTCAGCCGGTCCAGCGCGTCGCGCTCGCTAAAGATGCCGACCACGTCGCCGCGCGTGACGACGACCACGCAACCGATCGAGCGCTCGACCATGAGCTTGAGCACGTCGCCGACCGGCGCGTTCGCCTCGACGACCGTCGGCGCATGGGGCGAGAGCTGGTGGATCCGGCCCTTGACAAGGCTCCGCTCGATGGTCGAGCCGGGGCGCGGCTTCGACATGAACTCCAGCGGCTGCTGGCAGACGTCGCACGCGTCGGCGCCTTCGATGATCTCTTCGCCGCAAAACGGACAGCTCAACATGGGTCTAACCAACGGTCCAGGTGTCGCCCGCGTTGTAAAGTTTCTGCAAGTCGCCCTCGCCCTTGGTTTTCTTGGCCTCGGCGACCTGCGCGTTGATCAACTCATCGTACTTGGGCCGGTCGACTTCGCGAAACACGCCGATCGGCTCGGGGAACTCGGGGTAGCGCATGCGGCTGAGCAAATAAGCCAACGTCGGCTCTTGGGCCTTTTCGTCGTGGAACAGGAGGTCGTCCTCGGTGATCCCCTTGCCCAACTCGACGATTTCGGGGTGCGTGCCATTGAGGCGGATGCCCTTGTCGCGGTTCTTGCCGAAGATCAACGGCTTGCCGTGCTCGAGTTCGAGCGTGGTGTCGGCCTTGGTGTCGCGGTTGGTGGCGTAGTCGAAGGCCCCGTCGTTGAACACGTTGCAGTTCTGGTAGACCTCGACGAACGACATGCCACGGTGCTCGGCCGCCCGCTTGAGCACGGCGCCCAGGTGCTTGATGTGCGTGTCGATCGAACGGGCGACGAACGAGGCCTCGCAGCCGATGGCGATGCACAAAGGCGCCAGCGGGTTGTCGATGGCCCCCATGGGCGTGCTCTTGGTCACTTTGCCCACCGGCGACGTGGGCGAATACTGCCCCTTGGTCAGGCCGTAGATGCGGTTGTTGAACAACACGATGTTGATGTCGAGATTGCGGCGGATGCAGTGCATCAGGTGGTTGCCGCCGATGCTCAGGCCGTCGCCGTCGCCGGTGATGACCCACACCGACAGGTCGGGGCGCGACGACTTCAGCCCGGTGGCGACCGCCGGGGCGCGGCCGTGGATCGAGTGGATGCCGTACGTGTTCATGTAATAAGGGAACCGGCTGGAGCAGCCGATGCCCGAGATGAATACGGTTTTTTCGCGGGGAATGCCCAGCGTGGGAAGCACTTTCTTCATCTGGGCCAGAATCGAATAGTCGCCGCAACCGGGGCACCAACGGACGTCTTGATCGGTGGCGAAATCGTTGGCCGAAAGAACTGGCAACTGCAGGTCGGTGGGCATGGGGCGTATCAAGGGTTCAGGGTTCAGGAAAAGGTCATTAGTCATGGGTCATGGGTCATAAGTCATGGGTCATTAGTCATGGGTCATTAGTCATGGGTCATGGGTCATGGGTCATGGGTCATGGGTCATGGGTTGGGGACGCGCGAAAACCAGTCGTTCATTCTGTGCCCCTAATGACCAATGACCAAATGACCAATGACTAATCGAGCATGGCTTGGATTTTGGCGACGATTTCCGCGACGGTAAAGGGCTTGCCCTTGATCTTGTTCAGGCCGACCGCGTCGACCAGGAACTCGCCGCGCAGCAAGAGCCGCAACTGGCCGCGGTTGAGTTCGGGAACCAGCACTTTCTCGTAACGCTCGATGATTTCGCCGAGGTTCCGTGGAAAAGGGTTCATGTAACGCAGGTGGCAATGGGCCACGGAACCGCCGGTATCCTGGACGTCGCGAACCGCCGTGGCGCACGCGCCGTAGGTTCCGCCCCAACTGACGACCAGCAGCTTGCCTCGCTGGGGCCCGGCAACCTCCTGCAAAGGGATGTCGTTGGCCACCAGGGCCACCTTGCGGGCGCGCGTATTGACCATGTGCTGGTGGTTCTCCGGCTCGTAGTTGACGTTTCCGGTGATGTCCTGTTTTTCGAGGCCGCCGATGCGGTGCATCAAACCGGGGGTGCCGGGCAAGGCCCAGGGGCGTGCCAGCCGCTCATTGCGGGCATAGGGATGGAACTTCTGACCGTTGCTGGAAGCGTCGGGGTGCGTGACCTCGATCGGCGGCATCGCCTTGGAGTCGGGAATCCGCCAGGGCTCCGAGCCGTTGGCGATGTAACCGTCGGTCAGCACAATCACCGGAGTCATGAAGCGCACGGCGATCCGCCAGGCTTCCTGCATCACGTCGAAGCAATCGGCGGGGCTACGGGCGGCAATAATGGGCATGGGGCACTCGCCGTTGCGGCCATACATGGCTTGTAGCAAGTCGGCCTGCTCGGTCTTGGTCGGCAGTCCGGTGCTGGGGCCGCCGCGCTGAACATTGATGATGATCAGCGGCAGTTCGGTCATCACCGCCAGGCCCATCGCCTCTTGCTTCAGCGCGATGCCCGGACCGCTCGAGGTGGTGATGGCCATCGCGCCGCCGAACGCCGCCCCGATGGCCGACGTGATCGCCGCGATTTCGTCCTCGGCCTGGAACGTGCGGACGCCGAAATTCTTGTGCCGCGAAAGCTCATGCAGAATGTCGCTTGCCGGAGTGATCGGGTAGCTGCCCAGGAACAAATCGCAGCCGCTCCGCTTGGCCGCCGTCATCAGGCCGTAGGCCGTGGCCTCGTTACCGGTCAGGTTGCGGTAGGTGCCGGCCGGCAATGCGGCCTTATGCACGCGGTACTGCGCGGCGAAGGCCTCGGTCGTCTCGCCATAGTTGTAGCCGGCATGCAGGGCGCGGCGGTTGGCTTCGGCCACGGCGGGCGATTTCTTGCCGAATTTGGCGTCGATGTAGCGCAGCGTCGGCTCCAACGAGCGGTCGTAAAGCCAGAACACCAGCCCCATCGCATAGAAATTGCGGCAGCGGTCGCTTTCTTTTTGCCCCAGCCCGCACCCTTCCACGGCCAAACGTGTCAGCCTCGTCATGTCGATCTGGAACAACTGGTAGGCCGACAGACTGCCGTCGTCCAAGGGGTTCGTCTCGTAGCCCGCCTGTTTCATTCCCTTATCGTCAAAGGCGTCGCTGTTGACGACCAGAATGCCGCCGGGCAGAAGATCCGAAAGGTTCGTGACCAGCGCGGCCGGGTTCATCGCCACCAGCGACTCGACCCGATCGCCGGGAGTGTAGATGTCTTTGCTCGCGAAATGGATTTGGAAACCGCTGACACCGGCCTTCGTGCCGCGCGGGGCGCGAATCTCGGCGGGGAAGTCGGGAAACGTCGCCACGTCGTTGCCGGCCAAAGCCGAGGTGTTCGTCAACTGCGTACCGGCCAACTGCATTCCATCGCCCGAATCGCCACAAAAACGAACGGTGGCCGATTCGAGGTCCACGATGGGCTTGTGACTGCCCGCGGTAATCGTTGCCATGAGAGCTTGCTGTTCCTTGTACGAAAAACGCGATCCAATGAGCCTATGAACCTTCTCGCTCTTGCGTCGTCGGGTAGGCGACCGGCGGCTGGTTGTAAATCGTCTTGGGGAAGTGCTGCACCAGGTAGTGTACGATTCCCGAAACCTCCACCACACCCACCGGACGGCCTTGTCCGTCGACGATCGGCAAACGGCGATAGCCCCCCGACGACATTTTACGGATCGCCGCCGCAACCGTCGCCTGGGCGCCGACCGTGGCCGGTGAGTGGATCATGACTTTTTCCAGGGGGACGTCGAGGTCGCCGCCCTTGGCCATGATCCGCAGCGCGTCGCGCTCGGTGAAGATGCCCACCAGCACTCCCTCCTCGCATACCAGCAGGCAGCCCGGGCTCTGGTTGCGCATCTGGCGGAATGCTTCGCCCAGCGGCATATCGCGGCGCACGCAGACCGGCCGTGAGGGGGACGCATGGTCCACCGTTTCCGTCGTCAGATTGAGCTCGATATCCACGCTCTATCCGTTCAATCGCTACAGTCTTCCACCCCTGGCCTCTTGAAATGTACCATGCCGCCGGCACGAATTGAACCGCAATTGCCTTACTTTTCCGTTGGGTCGCGCGGTGGGGGCCCAAAGAACTTCGAAAGATCGATGCCGCCTTTCTGCTCTTCTTCCAGTAGCTTGATCCGCGCCTCGAGCCGGTCGACGCGGCGCAAGAGGTTAGGCAGTAAGTGTTTAGACTCATCGATGGGCCTGGGCCGCGGGACGGTGGGATAGTTCAGGTGCCGTTCCATCGAGGCGAACAGCAAGAGCGGGTCGCGTTGGCGGTTGGCCAGGGCGATTTTGCCCTCTTTTTCGCCGAAGAGCACGGGCTTTTCCGGTCCATCGCGGTCGAGCCCCGCGCGCCGGCGCTCGTGGACGTAATGTTGGCTTCGGACATAGATCAAGTCGGCAATCTCGACGATACCCACTTGCCGCCGCACGGTCAGAATCCAGTCGCTCCAGGCTTCGTCGTAGATGGGATCGCGCGCCATGGCCTCCAGCCCCTGGTCGTAGCCCAGGCGGTTTCGGCAGAGACACTCGAATTGATAAAGGAAGGCCCCCTGCGGGCTCGCGCCCTCGGCGCGATAGCGGGCTTCGCGCTCGAGAATTTCCAGCGCGATGTAAAAATCGAACCGGCCCCGTTCGCGTTCGGCCTGGGCCACGACGAATGTCTGGAAGGGGGAGAAATAATGGGCCAGTTGGGCCATCGCCGGGGCGAACACGCCGCGCAGGCGCAGCTCGCCGGCCAGGAAGTCGATTGCCAGGGGCAGCTTCGTCGTGGCCAGGATCTCCTGCTTCAACAACACCAGTAAATCCTGCGCCGCGAGATCCTGCCTCATCCGCTCGCCCATCGCCCGGAAAAAATAAGCCTGCTCGACGTATTCTTCGCGTTGAAGCAACATGCATCGTTTGGACAGTCGCTAACGAGTTCGTGGCAGCCGGACGGTGAAGGCGGCGCCCAAACCGGGTGCGCTTTCGACGTCGATCCGCCCGCGGTGGTTCGTGACGATCCTCCAGCACTTGGCCAGGCCCATTCCCAGGCCGCGGCCGGCGCCGCGGCCGGAGAAGAACGGATCGAAAAGGTGGCGGCGGACCTCGGGAGAAATGCCGGGCCCGTTGTCGCGGACGACGACCTCCGCCTCGGACCCTCGGCCATCGTCCCCTGCCCAGCGAACGCGGACGTCGATCGTTCCGCCGGGTCCGAGGACGGCCAGGGCGTTTTCAACCATGGCCTTCAGGGCGACCCCAAGTTGAGTCGCATCCGCTGGAATGACCAACGGCACGCCCGGGACATCGAGCGACAGTTCGATAGACCGCTCGATGGCCCGGGGCCGGATTTCGACGACCAGCGACGATACCAAAGCCGCCAAATCGCACGAGGCCACTTGGGGTTGGGGCGGCCTGGCATAGAGCATCAAGTCCGCGATCATCTCGTGAATCCGCATCGCCTGGCCGTTGATGACGGCCAGTTCGCGGCGGCGCTCGGGGTCGCGCTCGCCCCGCAACAGGAGCTGCGCGCGGCCCGCGATCACCGCCAACGGATTGTTAATTTCGTGGCCCGCGCCGGCGGCGAACTCGGCCAGCGCTTCGAGTTTTTCGATTTCGAGTTGCCGTTGGAAATCGGTCTCGAGCCGCTCGCCGTCGCCGTGGGGCATGTCGCCGGTCGCCTTAACGGGCGGAAACCGCCTCCATGTCGAGCAACTGGCACATCCGATCGACGAGCTGCTCGACCTCGAACGGCTTGTGCAAAAAGTCGTTGGCTCCCGAGGCCTTGAGATCCTCGATCTTGTCCTCCTCGACCATGCCCGAGATGCAAATGATCCGCACCTCATCCATGGTGCTGTCGCCGCGGACCCGCTGGCAAACCTCCTTGCCGTTGATGTCCGGGAGCATCACATCGAGCACGATCAAGTCGGGACGGTATTCCTTGACCATCATACCGGCGTCGAAACCATTGTTGGCGGTGCGGACCTCGAAGCGTCCATCGCGAGCCAACACGTCGGTGATCAACTCGACCAGTTCCTGGTCGTCGTCGACCAGGAGCACCTTGCGCTTGCCGCTTTCCAGCGCGTCGGTCGGAATGCCGTTATCGCGCATGAAGTGGAAAAGCTGTTCGCGCGGAATCCGGCGAAATCGGCTGCCCGGCACGCGAAACCCCTTGAGTTGCCCGGAGTCAAAACAGCGGATGATCGTCTGCTGGCTGACCTTGCAAATTTTGGCCGCCTCTCCTGTCGTGAACACAGTTTTCATAACTGCTAACCACCCTTCCTCCTAGCCGATGGTAAGGCTAGTTTCAGCGGGACTCCGGTGCCGGCCCAAGGCCGAATAAACAACCAGGAGTTCCTATTCCTCCGTGTGTCGCTAAAGCCAAACATAGCCATTAGCACCCTAACTTAGCCCTTAGCACCCAAATTTAGCCCTTAGCACGCTGTATCCGTAAACCCTTCACCCCACTGCCCTTTTGCATTCGACAATCCCATCCGGACCTGCCAGGCTTGCCGAATTTGCCACGCGCGGAATTATAACCATCTGGCGGGTCGAGTCAAGATTGGTTTTTTTTTCGTAAATATCGTGGCGTTAACGACTTAGGATAGAAGGCCGAAACCAGGCGAAATATTGGGTAAAGCGGGAGGTCGAGGGGTCGATGGCCGGCTGAATGAGACATTCGGTCGAGAATGAGCCATTCACGGTGGCTGGGGCAGCGATGCCCCGGTCGCTATTTAGCCGAGGCATCATTGGGAGCGGGGGGTATCGTATATTATGAAGGTGCGGTAAACTATCTTGGCTGTGGCGTTGGCTGGCTTTCGAGACGCGACATGAGCGACGAGCGACAGATTCTGGCGGTGTTCATCGATTTCGAGAACCTGGCGATTGGATTGAAAGACCGGGATGCGAAGTTCGACATCCGCCGCGTGCTGGCACGACTGGTGGAAAAAGGGGGCATCGTGGTCAAGCGGGCCTACGCCGATTGGAACCGCTTCGGAACCTACGCCGCGGCGATGCACGAAGCGGCCATCGAGTTGATCGAGATTCCTCGCCGGAGCATGACCGGCAAGAATTCGGCCGACATGCGGCTCTGCGTCGACGCGATGGATCTGTGCTATTCGAAAGAACACATCAATACCTTCGTGATCCTTTCGGGCGACAGCGACTTTTCGCCTTTGGTCTCGAAGCTCAAGGAAAACGGCAAACAGGTGATCGGCCTGGGAATGCGCGACTCGACCTCGGACCTTTTGCGTGATAACTGCCACGAGTTCATCTACTACGAAGACCTCAAGTCGGCCAGTGTGTCGGCCGAGTTGCAAGGCGCCGACGAACGCGAGAAGGATCTGTTCAGCTTGCTCGTGGAGTCGCTCGAGGCCCTGCGGCGTGAGAACCGCGACACGCTCTGGTCGTCGCTGGTCAAGGAAACCATGAAGCGGAAGCGTCCCTCGTTCAACGAGGGGGCCTACGGCTACAAGAGCTTCAGCCGCCTGTTGGAGGACGCGGCCCGGCGCGGCCTGGTCGAGCTCGATCGCGACGGGCCCAACCGCACGCACGTCGTGGCCCGCTTCGGGGCGGAGATGTCGGGCGGCGACGGCGAAAAGGAGAGCGGCGAAAACGAGAAAGAGAACTGCGAGAACGAGAACGGCGAGAAAGGGAACGGTGAAAAACGCCGCGTCCGCAAACGCCGCCCACGGCGCAAATCGGCGAAAACCGCGCCGGCGGAGGGATTGGGCGAACCGGCTGGTCCGCCGCCGGAAATCTAGAAGACGCGGGGTGGTCGTGGGGTTCTTGGCCAACATCGTTTTGGACAGGATGTATGAGTTGAATCTTAAGATCAAGTTGGAACACTCCGCCGCGACTGCGGAGGCCGGCCGGGCCGATCGTCGCCGTAACGCCATCGCAATTCCAGGCCCAGTTGCCGCCTTGACGGCTCGTGCCGCCGTGAGGTGGTTCGTGCGGCGATCACCACGCGAGCCAACGCGCCGCTCCCAGCCATGCGGCGGCCAACGACAACAGCGCGACCAAGCCCAACGCGATCCACAGGCCAGGTTGCCCGCTCCGGACTGGCTCGTATCGGGGCATCTCGTCACCGCTCGGCGATGGGTAGGGGTTGAGGCGTGGGTTCGTCACATCGCCGGCTTCATCCACATCGCCAAACAGGGCATCGAGTTCGGCGGGCGTGGTGCCCAACAGCGCGGCGGCGTACTCGTGCAGCGTAAAATAGGCCTCGCGTTCGCGCGCCAGATTGATTCCCAACGAACTAAGCATGTGTTCGGCGCGTTCGCGCGTGTATCGACGCCTCAGTTGCGCGAGATGGCGTTGAAAACGTTCGTCCTCCAAGGCCAGGGCCATCGTCGGATAGTGTCCGACGATGTGCCTGGGATTGTTGGCCAGAATCGTCCGACGGCAAAAGGAGGCGACCATGTCGAGGCCCCGTTCGGCCGCCGCCGCGCCGGACAAGACCAGTAGCTTGTCTCGCACCCAAGGCCGGTTGCGCCGTTGGCTGGCCCGCGCCAAGTGCAGATACAGCGGCAACAACTCGTCGGATTCGGCCATGCCCGTTACTGAACACCAAGTTGTCGCTGATGTCAAACCGCTCATCGTGGTAGACTTCGGAACGATGAACGCGCTTGCGAACTTTGACGATTATCAATGGCTGGTGAGCCCGTCTGCGGAGGAGTGGCTCGAACAGGCCGCGACCCATGACGGCGAACTGGTGTCGCAAACCGCCATGTTGCGACGGCGCCTCTCGGCCGCCCGCACGCACCTGCTATTGGAACAGGCCACGCTGCGCGTGCGCGCGAGGCGGAAGTTCTCGGCGGCCGCGCGAATGTTCTTCACGCCGCTGGCTCTGGCCCAGGCCACCGACGAATGGGTTGCCGCCTATAAGGCATCGCGTTTTCTCTCCGCGGCGCCGCTCGTCGATCTTTGCTGTGGCATCGGCGGCGACCTGCTGGCGTTGGCCCGTCGCGGGCCCGTCATCGGCATCGACCACGACCCGGTTGCCGCGCTCTTGGCCCAGGTCAACCTGGCGGCCGTCCTGGGTGACGCTTCCGGATCGTTTTCGTCCGCGATCGAGGTGCGCGACGCGGCCCACGCGTCGCTGGCCGGCGCCGCCGCCTGGCACATCGACCCGGATCGCCGCTCGACGGGCCAACGCGCGACGCGAGTCGAACTGCACTCGCCGGGCGTGCCGGCGCTCGAGCGATTGCTGCGCGTATGCCCGGCCGCGGCGATCAAACTCGCGCCGGCGGCCGAGTTGCCCCCGCGCTGGACGGCGGAGGCGGAACTCGAGTGGATCAGCCGCGGCGGCGAGTGCCGGCAGTTGGTCGCCTGGTTCGGATCGTCGGCGCGAACGCCCGGTTGCCGGCGCGCCACGGTGGTCGTGAGCCGCGAAACGTCGAGCGAATCGGAGCCTTCCTATCATGTACGCACGTTCGTGGGCGATCCAAACGTCGAACTGCCCGTGGCCGATCGCCTGGGTCGCTACCTGGCTGAGCCGGACGCTTCCGTGCTGGCGGCGAGGCTGACGGCGACGCTGGCCGCCGAACATGGCCTGGCCGCCGTCGCGCCAGGGACCGTCTATCTGACCGGCCAGCGGGCCAACGCCGATCCGGCATTGGCGTGGTTCGAGGTCAGCGACGTATTGCCGTTCGACCTGAAGCGGCTCAAGTCGCTGCTGCGCGGGCGCGGAATCGGCCGCCTGGAGGTAAAAAAACGCGGCGTGCCGCACGATCCGGCGCAGGTGCTTCAACAGCTCCGGGTGCCGGGCGACCAGGCCGCCACGCTGTTCCTCACGCGGATTACGGGCGCCGTCACGGCGATCATCTGCCGCCGGTTGTGAAGGAGAGGATTGCCGTGGCAACGGCATCTGTAGAGAACGCCCGTGCCGAAGGTCCGCCTTTGGCGGGTGGCGTTCCGTGAATCGGGTGCGATGTCGTCTAGCAGGACACGGAACGCCACGGAGGGCGTTTCCTACAGAATTTTCTCGTTCCGCGGACGCTCCGCGTCCCCGTGGCTGAGCATTGCTTGCGCCGCGGGCTGGTCTGTGACATCTCGCCGGCGCCAGGCGCGGCGGCCGCTTCCAAAGCGGTGGTTGGCGCGGCGGAGTGGGACGAATGGTGATGAATCAGCGATTTCACTTCGTTGACGCCCCAGCCCACAGGCGAACAGCCCACGCCGCCGGCCAGGAGACAGGCCGCCGCCCATGCCAACGTAGCGCGCCGCAAGCCGAGGAGATCGACGTCCATGTCGGCGCCTCTGGTGGAATTCGGGAATTCAGAGCCGGGGCGATGATACACGCCACCCGCCGACCCCGCCAAGACCAACCTGGGGAACTTTTTTCCCATTGCCCTTGGCCCCAGCGGCGAATCCGGTTTAGAATGCCCAAACGCGCACGGTTTCCCGTTTTCGCCAGGCTTTCGGTATGTCGTATCGCTCGTTCAAACGCGTCCTGGGCGAGACCCATCTGGAACGTAAGTTCCTTGGCATCTTCGGTCTCTGCTTGCTACTGTTGATCGCCGGCAGTTTCCGTCTTTACCTGACTCAGACCGAAAAGTTGGTCTCGAAGCAGAACCCCCAAAAGGCCGAACTGCTCGTCGCGACCAGCAAGATCATGGTCCACTGGCAAGGTTACGACTACCGCACAGACACCAAGCGTGAAGACGCGATGAGTGAGGTCATCCAGCACATCGCCGGGGAATTGAAGGGCAGCGAGTACGAATGGAGGTTCCTGCAGCCCGTTCCGAACCCGGACAAACCGGCCGAACCGATCGATCCTTATGATCAGGAAGTCCTGGAACATTTCATGCGCATGGCGCCGCCCGCCACGGCGGAAGAATACGCGTCCGAGCCGTACCGCAAGGAACGACTGATTTCAGAGGGCAAACGATACGAATACTTTCGGCCCATTTACGCCCAAGCCGATTGCGTCAAGTGCCACCGGCTGAAGACCGGATCGTTCGATCTGGCGGAGAACGATCTGATGGCGGTCGCCAAAGTCACGATCACCAACGAATCGAACCGCAAGGACCAGGCATGGAACCGCGCCATTCTCTGGACGACCGCCATCGTGGTCGGTTTCGTGGCGATGATCGCGGCCTACCTGACGGTGCGCTACGTGATCGTCAAGCCGCTGAAGCACCTTCGCGACGTGAGCGAGGCGGTGAGCCACGGCAAGCTCGACCGCCGGGCCGAGATCCACACCGCCGACGAGTTCGAGGAGCTGGGCGTGGCCTTCAACGGCATGCTGCGGCACCTGATCGAAGCCCAAGAGGAGTTGCGCCGGCTGAACCAGAGCCTCGACGTCAAGGTCGATGAGTTGGCCCAGGTGAATATGCAGCTTTTCGAGTTGAACCGCCTCAAGAGCGACTTCATGGCCACCATGAGCCACGAGCTCCGTACTCCACTGAACAGCATCATCGGATTCAGCGACGTGCTGGGCTCGATCAAGTCGCTCGACGACAAACAGCGCCGCTACGTGCAGAACATCCAGAAGTCGGGCAAGATGCTGTTGGACATGATCAACGACATCCTCGACCTGGCCAAGATCGAAAGCGGCAAGATGGACGTGCGGCCGAGCGAGTTCCCGATCGAGCGCGTGATCGGCGCCCAGTGCGACATGGCCCGGCCGCTCACCGAGCGCAAGAACATCGACCTGGAGATCGACGTGCCGGAGGGTCTCGACGAACTTCATCAGGACCAGGGAAAAGTGCAGCAGATCCTCAACAACCTGCTCTCCAACGCGATCAAGTTCACGCCCGACGGCGGCCGGATCGTGGTCGCCGCGCGGCGCGACTCGGCGGGCGACCTTCGGCTGTCGGTGGCCGACACGGGCGTGGGGATCGCCCATGAAGACCAGGCGCAGATTTTCGAAAAGTTCCGCCAGGGGAACACGGTCATGCCCGCCGGCGATGCGATGACCCGCGAGTATTCCGGCACCGGCTTGGGCTTGTCGATCGTCAAGGAATTGTGCAAGCTGTTGGGCGGCGATATTTCGCTGCAAAGCGAGCTGGGCAAGGGAAGCCTGTTCACGGTGCGTCTGCCGTGGTGGATTGCCGACGCGCGGCGAGCCACCGTCGATTTGGACGACTCGGAAGGAGGCCTGACCTCCTCGCCGCGCGACGAATTCGCCTTGCCGCGCAGCCCGCCTTGACTGGTGGCGGGGCCTTGATTGCGCCGCGGGTTAGTGTGGGGACCATGAATAATCCGCGCTAGACACGAGAGACTCACGAGATGGCCACCCCCACCCCCGATGTCCAGCTTTTCACCGACGGCGCGTGCAGCGGCAACCCAGGTCCCGGCGGTTGGGCTTTCATCCTGCGGCACCCGCAAAGCGGCAAGGAAATCGAGCGATCGGGCGGCGAGGCGGAGACGACGAACAACCGCATGGAGCTGACCTCGGTGGTGCGCGGGCTCGAAGCGCTCAAACGCCCGACGCGCGTCGAAATCCTCACCGACAGCGAGTACGTGCGCAAGGGGCTGAGCGAATGGATGCCCAAGTGGAAAGCCAACGGCTGGCGCCGCCGCGAGGGGAACCACTTCAAGGAAGTCAAGAACGTGGATCTCTGGCGCCGTCTCGACGAGCTCGTCGCGAAGCACGAGGTCACGTACACCCGCGTCGCCGGGCACAGCGGCCATCCAGAGAACGACCGCTGCGACGAGTTGGCCGTCGCCGCCTACCAGCAGTACCGCTAGACCAGACTAGGTCAATTGCGGAACTGAGCCAGCCGATGCGAGCGAGGCTTGATTACACGACCGCTCTGGCGCCGAACGGAGGCAAGACGTCGAATCGCCAGCCGCGCTTGCGGAGGAAATCTTCCGACAAGACGGTTTTCCGGCGAACCAGTGGCTTGACGGTCCAACCATCCATCGTCTTGTCGAGCTTGAAGCCAGACCGAAACGACAAGGCGAGGCCCTTCCCGCTTCCACGGAAAGGCCTCACTTGAAGCTTGCTGGCCCAGGTGATTTCGCTGATGGAATCATCGTAGGTGCTGATGAAGTAGCACTGCAGAAGCGTGGGATGGAGTCGAACACCATGAAACAATGAGTCGCGGAGCTTTTGGAAAACCAATTCGTAGGCGACCTCGCGTGCCATTCCGATCTCGCGCTTCCGACCGTCGTCGCGCCGCTGAAAGACAAACGGGTAGATCAAGACCAGTTCGTCAATGAGTGACTTTCCGGACAGTTGGTCGAACGCCGAAGGAACCGACATATCCAGTTTGCCCTTTCGCAACAGGGCGAGATCGTTCTTGGCGGTGGCTGATAACATGGCTTTCGCTTCCAACATCAACTACTTGATTTTAACGTCGCCGACAGAGCCGTCAGGGCGCCGGAAGAAGTGGACTTCGATTTCGTCGCCATGCTCGTCGACGTACATGTCGTAATGCTTCATCGTTCCAGGTTGAGCGTTTGGTGATGTGGCGGGAGTGGGACTACCGGGTTTCGGGCCCTTATATCTCCAGTTACTCGGATCGCCATGCACGATGACATCGGCGAAGTCGATGTAATCAAGGGGATCTTCCATTACATTCAAATCTTATCCAGTGTGTCAATCCATTCAAGCATCTCCGCGCGGTCTTCGTCGCTCAGATCGTGGCCCTGCGGGCCCTGGTCGCGGACGGTGACGGCGAACTTCCGCTCGCGCAGGGCCTTGATCGCGGTGGCGATCGGCTTGGAAAACTTCGATTGGGCGGCCTGAGTGACGAAGAAATCGAGCCGAAGAACGGGGTCGTTATCGGGGGGGGCGGCGCCCAGGGGCGCGTCGATGGCGGCCACACCGCGGATGGTTTCGCGCTCGGCGAAGGCCAAGGCGTAGGCCATTGTGCCGCCCGTCTCGTGCCCGGCCGCCACGATCCGCGACGGATCCACCTGGTAGCCCGCGCGGAACTGGGCCAGAGCCTTCGTGGCGAATTCGAGATCGTCCTTTTGCCAACGACCGGCCGTCGCCGGCTTGGGCGCCAAGAGCAGCAAACCGGCGCGCTCGCAAGCGTCCTTCCAATGGGCCAATAGCTCGTCGTCGCTGTTGACGACGTTCGCCGAGGGGAACCAGACCACCAGGCCGTGCGGCAAGCGCGGGTCGTAGCCGGCGGGCACATAGGCCAGCGCCTTGTTCGTCAACTCGGGCACCTGCAATTCAAACGTACCGACCGTCGGCCGCCGGCCTTCAAAAGGCGCCCATGGGGCGTGGGCGGCCGGCAACTCGTCAGGCACGGCTTCCGGCACCACGGCCGACCAGACGACTTCCAACGAGAGCTTCCGGCCATCGCGCTCGATTTCGAGCGGCGTACGCTGGTTGAGCTCGATCGCGGCGGCGGCACTTACCAACTCGTCGCGCCGCCGGATCGCCTGCCCAGCGAGTGACACGAGCTTGTCGCCCGCAAGGATGCCGGCGTTGAATGCGGGGCTGCCGGGGTATACGTAGCGCACGGTCACGCCCGTGGGAGTTTCGGCCGGGTCGCGACGGGGAAGAATGCCGAGGAACGGCCGCTGGTAGGGATCAAGATGGTCGACCAACTCCAACTCGCGCTCGATCCGCTCTTCGCCGCGGGCGACGGTTACCTTGAGCTTGTCGCCGGCGTAGCGGCGATGGATCTCGTGCATCAACTGCACCTGGCGCTCGATGGCGCGGTCGTCGACCTGGACGACGCGATCGCCGGCTTTGAAGCCGGCCTTGTACGCCGGCGAGTTGGGCCGGCAGGCCGCGATCACGGGTGCGTCGGCGTATGGGTCGTGGCTTTGCAAGTGTACGCCCAACAGACCTGGCAACAGATCATGTCCCTCCTTGAGCCGCGGCAGCAGGCGGTTGATCTGTTCCAACGGCACGGCGAAACCAATTCCCGAGTCGTACCATTCAACCCCTTGGACCTCGCCCGAAGCCATGGGCGAGAGCGGCACCAGCACGCCCAGCACGCGGCCGTGGATGTCGACCAGCGGGCCGCCGTAGTTGGCGGGCGAAATCTTGGCGTCGGTTTGGATCGCCTTGTCCCAAACGCGATGCAGGGCGCTGATGATGCCCACCGAGATGTTCGGCCGCGCGGGGTCGAATGCCCGGCCCACGGCGATCGACCATTGGCCGACCCGCATTTCGTCCTCGCTCACGCCTTCGGGCACCGGCAAGTCAACCGTGGCGGGAATCTTCAGCAGCACCAGCATCCGGTTGCGATCGGTAGCGACCCATTCGGCCGCGGCCCGCGAACCGTCGGCCAGTTCGACCAGGATCGAGGCGGGCTTCTGGGCGAAATTGAAGGCGCTCGAGACGATATAGCCGTCGCTGCTGACGATGAGGCCGCTGGTCGGGCCGGTGCCAAAGAGCACCTGGCCGACGCGTTCCAGCCCGCCCAGCGTCTCGATGCTCACGACCGAGGGCGACACCCGGGCCACCGCCGCCTGCATCGCCGATTCCTCGCGCGAGGCCAGGTCGTCGTCGGAGGCGCGCAAGGCAGGGACTAGCAGGACGAGGATGAGGGCGAGCGACGGTCGGATGAGGAGTGGCATGGGGTGGTGGTGAGGAAGATTGCGGATTTCGGATTGGCGGATTGGCGGTACAGGTCAGGTTACGGGCAGATCGGATCGTTTATACGACCACCGATCACATGGACCAAAAACACGGGCCAACGAGTACCAACCTGGACGCGGAGCGTCCGGCTGGACGTTCCCACGCGGAGCGTGGGAACGAGGGAACAGGGGGCTTACGCCCCCCGCTCGCCTAACGCCTATCGCCTATATCGTTCCCTTCCGGCTGGGCCAGCAACTCGATCGAGATCAACTCCTGGCCTCGGAGCACGGTCAATTGTACCTTGTCGGCACGGTCGATCCGCGCCAATTCGGCCGAAAGCGCCTTGACCGACTGCACCAATTGGCCGTTGACGAACAACAGCAGGTCGTCAGCCCTTAGCCCGGCCACCGCCGCCGGCGAACCGCCGCGGACACGATCGACAAAGGGAGGCGTGCGCTCCAGAACGTCGGGCACCAGCACCAAGCCCAAAAGATCGGCCCTCAGAGCGTGTTCGGACTTGACCGCGCCGGAGTCGGCCGGCCGCTCGACGAACTTGCCCGAGCGGATTTCCGCGACCGTGGCCGACATCTCCTCGACCGGCACGGCATAGTTCAACCAGGTGTTATTGAGCGAGTTGCGCAGCTCCTTGCCAAGCATTCCCAGCAAGCGGCCCTGGCGATCGGTCAAGGCGCCACCCGCCGCGCCGGGGTTGTTCGTCATGGCGTCAAGAATGTACGCCGGGCCGCGATAGGGCGTCTCGAACACGCCGCGCCGGGCCTCAAGTTGGCTCTTGATCGCCACGCTGCCGTGCAAGACGCTCGACGGCTCGTCGCCCGCGGCCACGCCAAACAAGTTGCTGAAGGCCAGCACACGCGTGCCGGTGGCCGCCGTGCTGGGCGACGCCATGTCGAAATAAGGCAGCCCGTCGGCGTCGATCTTGAGCAGGGCCAACTCCAGACGCGGGTCGGCGCCCAGCAGCTTGGCCTCGAATTTACGGCCGTCGTCGAGCGTGACGGTGATGAAGTCGGTGTCGAGCACGTAGCTCCAGACCGTCAGAGCATGCCCCTCGGCCGAAACCAGGAAGCCGCTCTGATACGGCTCGAGGCCGCGGAAACCGCCCGCACCGTAGATCTTGACGATTTTGGGTTGGACCTCTTGGATCACCCCGGCGAATGACGCGGCCGCGAATGGGGCGTCGGCGGATCTCGTAATCGCCGGACAAGCGCAAGTCAGGGCAAGGGTCGCCAGAATGAGCCCGGTAATCCGCAATCCGCAATCATTTCTCCTCACGGCGCATCCTCCGCGGTCTTGTGCAATGTCCAGTCGGTCAGCTTGAACACGCCGTAGAGGCCGTCGCCATAGCGGACCTCCAACTTGCCGGGCAACTCGCGCCCCTCATGCTCGCGATAATCGAAAAAATACAATTCGCAAGGATCGTCGTCGGAACGCAGGAAGACTTCGAGCAGCAGCAGTCGGCCCGATGCGGGATCGACGACGAACTGGCACTCGACGCCGCCGCTGGTCCCGATGAGCACGTCGAGAAGATCCTCCTGCCGGCCCGGAACATCGTGGCCGATGAAAGGAGCGGTGCCGAAATAGTCGAGGCTGCCAAATTGGTCGGGACCGCCGACGAGCAGGCGGCGCCAGAGATAGAGCGCCGCCAAAAGGCCGCCGCTGGCCGGCGGATCGGTCGCGTCGGAGAGGCTGTCGCCGGCCGTGAGGGTAAGCATGCCGCCGGGCAAGGCGCACATCGCGCCGTCGCTGGAGATGCCGAATTCGGCCTCGCCGGCGCCAAGCCATTCGCCTTTGACGCGCCAAGGGCCGGCGAACTCGGCGAAATCGCCGCGGGCCACCAGTTGATTCCAAACCCGGCCGCGGTTGAGTTTGTTGAAATAATAGTTCGCGTAGCCGCGCCGCGGTTCGAGGTGTTGCTGGACGATCTCGGGCAGCGGCGGCGCGTTCGGCATGGCGCTCGGCGGCATGGGCATCGGGCGCGGCTGGCCGTCGGGCGGTTGGTCGCCGGGCTGGGGCGGGGGCGGTTGATCTGGATCGGGCGACTTTCCGCCCAACTTTTGCAGCAGTTCTTCGGTGCCATGCACTCCGGCCAGCCGCACGAGGGTCTCAAAGGTCTGCCCTTTGCGGCGGAAGACGACGGGCACGCGCCATCCCTTGGGAAAGATCCCCAGCACGTTCTTGAAAGCGTTCACGGTGCGGATGGGCCGCCCACCGAAGCTCACGATCTCGTCGCCATAGCGCAGTCCGCGGCGATAGGCGTCGGAGCTTTCGACGATGTCGGCCACGATCACGCGGCCGTCGTCCTGGCTGGCCACGCGGGCGCCCAGCGTGGCATGATCGACGATCCGGCCGGCGCGCAGGCAACCGAGGAAGTTCTTGATCTGGTTGATCGAGATGGCGTAGCCCACGCCCACGTTCACCCGGCCACGTTTCTCGAACGATCCACGGCCGTTGATGCCGATCAGCCGGCCTTGCGAGTCGAACAGCGGCCCACCGGAGTTGCCAGGGTTGATCGAGGCGTCGGTTTGAAGGCAGTCGGCGTATTCCAGAAGCGTGCCGCTGGGGTACTGGTAACGGTGGACGCCGGAGATGATGCCGTAGGTCACGGTCGGCTGGAAGTCGGTGGCCAACAGGAATGGGTTGCCCACGGCAAAGGCCCAATCGCCCACCCGCACCTGGTCGCTGTCGCCCAGTTCGGCGTGGGGAAAGTCGTCGCGGCCGAACAGTTTCAACAGCGCCAGGTCTCCGACCGGATCGATGCCGACGATCACGGCGTCGTACAGCGCTCCGTGGGCCATGCCGCACTTCATCGCGTCGCCCGCCGGCTTGGTCACATGGAAGTTGCTCAGGGCGTAGCCGTCGGGCGAGATCACCACGCCGGAACCGCCCCCTTGTCCGCCGTTGGCGAAAATGGCGATCGCGGCCTCGCGGGCCTTGGCCATCACTGCCACCCGTTGGCTCTCGGCCTGGAGTACCGATTCGTGTACCTGCGCCGGTGAGGGCGTCGCACCCAAGAGCGCGCCGAACACGACGACGAGTCGCAAGAATCCCGAACGTAGCCGAATTCGTGAGAATTCCGAGCGCGGAAGCGAGACCGTCGGAACGCTCACGAGTTCCGCTACGGGGATCGATCGGGCGACGCCGTTCATTTCAAAATCCTTACTTCGCACAGGTCGAGATGGTCCGACACCTCTTGCCCTTCGCCGAAATCAACCAGAATCTTCAGCCGGCTCACGCCGCTCACGTCCACGTCAAGCGGCCGCGGGTCGTCATGTCCCGTCAAAATCGACTCGAACAGGTTCTTTCCGTCGCCGGAAATCAGCAACCGCACATGCCCCTCGGGCCGGACCCGGTCGTCGAGGCCGGCCAAGGCCTTGAGCGTGCGGTACTGGCCGGCCGGAAGCCGGTAGACCAATTCGGTGCGGCTGTGGACGCACAGCCCCTTGGCGTACGCTTTGTTGTCCAACCGCAACTCGCCGCCGTCGGCCGCCTGATTCATTCGCGGACGGTACAACTCGGCAAGCGAAGCGGGTTCGCTGGCTCGGCCGAAATAAGGCGCCCAGACGCTCGACTCCGGGGTCAGGTCACTGAGGTATTGTATCTTGCCGTCAATGGCCACGATCTGCTCCAGCGGTAGATCGAGTTGGAGGCCGGCGGACGTGGTCAGTCGCAACCTGCCCTCGACCAGCTTGACTGCATGAACCTCCAACCGCGAGCCCGCGGCGTCGGACAGCCGGCAAAACGACGAGGGCGGCGTACCGCCGACCTTGTGGAAGTAGACTAGGCCCTCGACCCTCGCGCGCTTGACGGCGAGCGTCTCGTCGTCGAGCTTGAAGTCGACGGTGGCATCGTTGACGTCGCCCAGTACGCCGGCCTGAAAATCGAGACCGCCCTTCTGGCGAATCACGATCACGTCGTCGGCGCGGTCTCCGTTGATGATTTCGTCCCATTGGGCGGTCCTATCGGCGTTTTGCGGTATGAACCGCACATGGGCGATCGAGCGCGTGGAAATCTCGGCCTTGGCGCCGCCAGGCAACTCGAAGCGAGCCTGGCCCTTGCTGACGGCGTAGGAGAGGGCCGGCAGCGACGAGCCGTCGACCATCTCGATCCAGACGTTGGCCGTCTCGGCCGGCGCGGCGGGCCGAAGTTGTGGCGCCAGGCCGGCGACCCGTTCGGAGGGCACCGTGACTCGCCCATCCACGGTATCGAGCGCGACTTCGCCGGCCGACAATTCCACCAGCGTGCCGCTGAGCACCTGGCCATCGGTGGTGCGCAGGTCGAATTGGGGTTCGGCGGCCAGCGCGGCGGTGAGGAGCAGAGTTAGCAACATGGGCTTTACGCCGGGTTTTCGATCAACATTGCTCGCCTTCCGCCATATTTTATCATACACGATGAGCGACCGTTGGGCCAGGTTTTTTTTCCACGGCCCCGCTTCTCGGCTAGCCCGGATTATTCATGGTTCCGTAGCTGGCTTCGCAAGAAGTCAGGCCGTGGACGCGAGTTACGCCAGAATTCTTGCGAATTCTGCTACCGTTACGCCAGAATTCTTGCGAATTCTGCTACAGCACAGTGAGGAGTTCCTCGCCGGACCATGAATAATCCGGGCTAGAATCACTGCATTGGGTTCTGTAGGGAACGCCCTCCGTGGCGTTCCGTGAAGCTCGTGGGACGTCGATTGGCAGGACACGGAACGCCATCCGCCAAAGGCGGTCGTCGCGGGGACGCGGAGCGGCCGAAGATGTGTTCACAAGGAACCAACCCCTCACTCCGCCACAGACGCACGCTTCTCCAGCGCCTCTTCCAACCCTGGCACGCCCTCTTTGCCGGCGGGCACGGTGATCGACGAACCGCGGAAAGCGTCGCCGATCGGCTCGTAACGGCCGCCCAGGTGCCGGGCCAGGAACGCCTCGGACACCGCGTTGAACGACAGCCGGTTCTCGGGCCTGGCGAAACCGTGCCCTTCGTCGGGATACAGGACATAGGTTACCGGAATCCGCTTCTTGCGCATCAGATCGACGATCTGGTCCGACTCGGCCTGTTTCACCCGCGGGTCGTTCGCCCCTTGTCCGATCAACAACGGACGCTCGATCCGGTCGACGTGCGACAAGGGCGACCGCTCCTCGAGGAACCGCTTCCCCTCCAGGGTCAAATAGTCGCCCACCCGGTCCTTGAAGACCTGGATCATCGGCGACCAATAGGGCGGGATGCTCTCCAGCAGCGTTTGAATGTTCGACGGTCCGACGATGTCGACGCCGCAGGCGAACAGTTCGGGCGTGAAGGTCAACCCCACCAACGTGGCGTAGCCGCCATACGAACCACCCATGATCGCGACCCGCGCGCGATCGGCAATTCCCTCCTTCACGGCCCACTCGACGGCGTCGACCAAGTCGTCGTGCATCTTGCCCGCCCATTCCTTGTTGCCTGCGTTGGTGAATTCCTTGCCCAGTCCGGTCGAGCCGCGGAAGTTGACTGACAACACGGCGTAACCGCGGTTGGCCAGCAACTGATGCTCGGGATCGAAGCCCCATTCGTCCCGCGCCCAGGGACCACCGTGGACGTTGAGCACTATCGGCACGGGCTCATCGGGCCGGTGGTCGCCGTCGGCGTCGCAGCCCGGTGGAAGCGTCAGGTAGCTGACGAGCTGGAGACCGTCGCGGGCCGCGATGACCTCCGGCCGCATCTTGACCAGTGGCAACCCTTCCAGGTCGTCGCGGTTGTTGAACAGGAACGTCGCCTCTTGGGCGTCGCGGTCGTAGTGGTAATACTTCACCGGCCCGTCGTCGAGCAGATAGGCCACGGTCCAATGCCGGTCGTCGAGCGTGCGGCTGGTGACGGCGATTTCGCCGTCGGCGACCGATCGCAGGAATTCCAGGTCGGCGGCCACCGCGTCGTCGAGCACGAGCCACTCCTTACGGGTGAAATTGAACGAAACCGCCTCGACGGTGTTTTCGGTCGGGTGCGAGAGTACTTCGCCCACGTCGGCCCGTTCGTTCTCGGCCAACACGGTTCGCTGGCCGGTGTTCAAGTCCCAGGCCACCAGCGCGGCGGTGTTTCGCCGGCGGCTGTCGGTGAAAAACAGCACGTCGCCGCTCTTGTCGAAGCCCAACGGATTCGTGGTCAGCGTGTCGTCGGCGGGGATCGTGAGAAACTCGTCCCAGCCGCCCTGGCCATCGGCGGCGAACCACTGGTTCGCGCCGTCGGGCGTGAAGCGCATGGCGAACCGTACGCGGTAATCGTCATCGCAGACGTAGTCGGAGAACTTCTGGGTGTTCTTCTCGATCAGCTTGCGCTTGCCCGTCACCAGGTTGACACGGTACAGGTCGTGCAGTTCGGGATCGCGGTCGTTCAGGCCGATCAGGATCTCCTCGGGGAAACGATGGCTGACCAGCTCGATGCGGGCATGGACCTTCTCCAGCGGCGTCAGATCCTTGGTCTCGCCGACCGCCAGATCGACGCCGTAGACGTGCCAATCTTCGTCGCCGCCGACATCTTGCAGGTAAAGAATGTGCTGGCTTGTATAGGCCCAGTCGTAGCTGCGGATGCCGCGGACCTTGTCGTGGGTCACGGCTTTGGCCCGGCCAGGCTCGGCCAGCGCCCCGACCCAGACATTGAGCACGCCGTCGAGCGGCGCCAGATAGGCCAACTGTGTACCGTCCGGGCTGATGCGGGCCGCCGCGCGATCCGGGTTGCCAAACAGCGCCTCGCGCGGAATCAGCGGCACATCGGCCAGGTACTCCGGCGCGGCCTGGCCACCGGCCGGCGCGGGCTTGGCCTTCGTCGCGCGGCGTTTCTTGGCGGCCCGCTCCTTCGCGGCGGGCTCCTTTTTCGCTCGATCTCGCACGGTCTTCTCCGTTTCCTTGGCGACGGTTTTGATGGCTGGCACTTCGTCGGCCGTCGGCGGCGGCACCGACTCTTCCTCGGCGACGGCTCGCGCCGCGTCAGTTGCGGCGGGCTTCGTCGCCGCCTTGGCCGCGGGTATGCCCGGCGGCGGCTTCGCCGCGGGATTGCAACCGCTCGAAGAGCCGACCAGTAACAGCAGCGCGATCGTAGCGGAATTCGTGAGAATTCCGAGCGTCGAGCGCGGAAGACCGGAAGTCTCGCTGCTCGAAAAGTGGGTCCAGTTCGTCGCGGCGGGCTGACTCATCCGAGGCTCCCGGTGGTGGTGGCTGGTGGCAGAGCGTAAGCGATGCCCCGGCTAGATCGCAACATCGCTTAGGCTACGCCCCGGCGGTCGTTGACCACGGTCGCCTGAATTTAGCGAATGCCGGACGCCCACGCCAGCGCAAAATAGCAGGCGCAGGTCGTTGTTTTCAATTGGATCGAGGGCCTCCAGATCGGCGACGCGGACGCGGCCCAGGCGATCTGGGAGCGCTACTTCGACCGGCTCGTGCGTCCGGCGCGCCGCAGGTCGCGAGCCTGCTCGACGCCATTGACGATGACGAGGTCCGTGAGATCCCCTTTGGGATTGGCGCCGAAGCGATAAATCCAGGGGGTTTGGGGGCTAGCCCCAATCTGGAACCCCTGCTTCCTCCGCTGTCTTTCATGCTTTAACTCTTCGCCGCCGCTTGGCACGCTCGCCGGGTCTTGCAGACGATCGACTCGCCCGGAGACAACCGCGCCGGATCGAACGCCTCTCCGCCTGCGGCCACCGCGTACGAGGCCAACGCAAGTTCCGCATCACGGCGATCAACTTGTCGCTAGCCGGTACGTACCTCGATCCGCTCGACATCATCTTGGTCCAGACGGAAATCGAACACATCGAGATCCGCCCGCATGTGGTCGGCGTCAGTGGTCCCGGTGAGAGGGACCATGCCTACATCAAGAGCGAAGCGGAAGACGATCTGGCTGACCGTCCGATCGTATCGTTCTGCGATTCGCACCAGTTCTAGACCGGCCATCGCCTCGCGGTTGGCGGTCAGCAACGAAAAGCCTTGATAGACCAGTCCGTGAGCGGCGCAGAACTCCCGGACCCGACGGTCCCAGCCTTGGACCGCGTAGCAACGGTTCTGGACGAAGCGGGGTAATACACGTGCTTTCTGGCATAGACGCTGAAGTTGTTCCAGGGTGACGTTGCTGACGCCGAGCAGGCGAGCCCACCTGGATCGGGATAGGGGCATCGGGATCATAGGGCAGACGACGATCGTGCCCACGCCGGAAGGTGAACTTGGTTTGCAGGAACAGATCATCCCGAGCCATCAGCCCCCTTGCGACTGACGCTGAAATCGCCTGCCCCACCGCCGCCTCGTGGTAATGGCGGCGCTGGTTGGCCGTATCGATGCCTCGAAATCCCTGTTCGATGGCAAGCTCAGTGAGACGCCGCGTCTCGTTCTCCTTCCAAGCGGTCCCGTACAGGAAACGGGGGACTCGAACACCCTCGATCAACATGGTCCGCTCAGGCATGGACTTTTCCGACTCAAGCTCGCAATCTTTTCAAAAGGCTTCGTTCGCCAGCATGCCGGGCGGGAGGGAGGAGGGCAAGGGCCGGCCGGCGGCGAATTCCTTCACACTTCACAGAAAACCCCGTGAAAAGGGCGATCGGTTTTCAACGACGCTACCGTACCAAGCGGTAACTCGCCCCGCGAACGATCAACAGCGAAGCTCCAAGAACCAGTGCTTGCACGAACAGCAGACCGGCGATCATCCAGTACAGTTCCGGCTCCGCTTTTGCGATGAATGGATACCCAAGGCCACAAACGAGGCTCACGGCCAGCAGCGCCGTGCTACGCAAACCGGCGCGCCGCGGCCCTAATGTTGCCCAGAGTGCGACCAACGGCTGAAGCACCAGCGCGCCGCTGAGTGGGAGCCAGCCGAATAGAAGTATCGCCGTCCAGGCGACGTCTAACGCCGCCCGCGCCACTCTCGCCAGGCCGAGAAGAATGGCCACCAGCGACGTCGCCGCGAAAATTGCGCGAAGGGTGAATTGCAACGGTTCAGTCGCCGGAGCTTGCGCGACGCAGCCAACTCGTCCGAATCCAAAGCCGCGACTGCGTAGCGCCATTGCAAGCAGGGCGGCCGTCGCCAGCGGCGCCAGGCAGAAGACGAATGCGCCGCCCAGCCTTGGAGGTCCGAGCGCATCGCCGGCGACCGTCGCAGGCAGGAACGCCGCAGGCAGCACGATGAGCCAGCGACACCAGGCATTGCACATTCCCCACACGAGGAAAAATCCCAGCAAACTGGCCTGGCCCAATGCCAAGCCGAGCAGAACGGGCAACGCCGGCTCCCTGTCTTGTGTTCCGCTGACGACCGCTGCGACCTGCCAGGCGACAAGGTCGGCAAGTACGTGGGCAGCGATCAGCCCCCCAATTGCCAACCGCCAAATGGGCTCGCGGTCGGGGTCAACGGTCGTCCGCGGATATCGGAAGGCTATTATTGCCACTGGAAGGAACTTGAACATGCCACCCAACGTCGCGGTTCACCGGGCCGCGGCGAACGACATTGACCTCAGAAACGACGCGGCAGGTTGATTCGTGTCAGTTCAGTCTAGCGAAGCAATCGCGGCGAGTCACGCGATTCACCTCCGCCGAAGGTTACGGCACACGAAGTGTGCCTACTACTTTGCCGCCCGTGGCGAGCGGGGGGCGTTAGCCCCCTGTTTGTCAGGCGTGAGGGATCAGTTGGGCGGCGACATGGGTTCTTCCCGTTACTTCACTTGTCTTTTCGGTCCCACCAGTTCGATCACGTTGCCGTCCGGGTCTTTGACGACGGTCAGGTAGACGCCTTCGGGAAATCCCTCGGGCAAGGCGACCGGGCCCTTGGCCAACAGCTTGACCTTGTGCTTCTTGCAGCGCTCGACGACCGCGGTCGTGTCGTTGATCCAGATCGTCAGGTAGCTCAGGCCGAGCGACGAATGGATATAGGTGTTGTCGACCTTCTTGCTCGGCAGGCCCTTGAACTCGAGCAGTTTGATCTTTGTCGCCGATTCACCTTCGCCGAGTACCATCACGCGGACGTGGAAGGCGTGGCCGTCAGCCAGTCCCGAGTCTTTGGCCAGCCCGGCGGGTATGTCGAAGCCCTCGATTTCGGTGAATCCCAACGCCTCGGTGTAGAACGTCGCCGCCTTCGCGGCATCGCTGACGACGATGCCCACGTCGATCGTGGTCTTGGCGAAGTCCGACTCCTTGGTGGCCTTTTCGGCGGCCCACGCGGCGATGGTGGTGATGCCGCCCAGGGCCAAAATCAGGGCGACGACTTGCGCGGGCTTGGGGCGTAAAAACTTCATGGGAGGCTCCTCATCAGGGTATTGGGGGGTGAATCCAACGCGACGATACGCCACGTCGGAACGATCCGCAAGACCGTCAGCCGCCGGTCCCGTTCCGCCGCCCTTTAAGGCCAGGGCGACTTGCACGGCGAGGCAAATGAGGGTAACACCAATAGATATGCGGCCCGTTGGTTCCATTTCCAGGCGGTTGTTCCTCGAAGCCGGCACATTGGCCCTGTTCGGCGGCGCCCGCCGTGCCGCGCCGGTCTTGGCGGGCAATTCCGCGGCGGGCGGAAGGGCCAAGTCGTGTATCCTGGTCTACTTGCTCGGCGGCCCACCGCACATCGACATGTGGGATCTGAAACCCGACGCGCCGGCTGAAATCCGCGGCCCATTCCAGCCGATCGCGACCAACGTGCCGGGCATTCGTTTCGGCGAGCACCTGCCGCTCCTGGCCCGGCAGGCCGACAAGCTGGCCGTGCTCCGCTCGCTGACGTACCCGAACAACGACCACCCGTTCATGACGTACCACACGCTCACCGGGCGAGTGTCGGCGGTGCCGCTCGATGCGAACACGGTGCTCCCGCCGTCGCGCAACGACCATCCGCACATGGGGGCGGTCGTGGCGAAATTCAAGCATACCAGCACCGACGTGCCGGGCTACGTGGCGATTCCCGAAGTCCGCTTGCGGATGCAGCCGCTGCCGGTGGCCGGCGGCGGCCGGGCCGGGATGCTTGGCCCGCGTTACGACCCATTCGCCATCAACGACGACCCATCCCAGCCGTTGCCGGCGTTGCAACTGCCACACGACGTTTCGGCCGAGCGTTTCGCCCGCCGGCAGTCGCTGTTGGCGGTGGTCGACGGGCACAGTCCCAAGGCGCGACCGCCGGACGAATACCAGACGCTGCGCGGTTCCGCCTCGCGGTTGCTCGGCTCATCGACGACGCAAGAGACGTTCTCGCTCGACAAGGAACCGGAGGCGCTGCGCGACCGTTACGGCATGCACCGCTTCGGCCAGAGCTTGCTCTTGGCGCGGCGGCTGGTGGAAAACGGCGTCTCGTTCGTGGCCGTCCACTTCAACTACATGTCGTTGTGCGACGGCTGGGACACGCACGCCAAGAATTTTCCCTGTTTGAAGGATGAACTGTTGCCGCTCTTGGACCAAGGGCTTTCGGCCATGCTCGACGACCTTGCGGGCCGCGGCTTGCTCGACGAAACGCTGGTCGTGACGATGGGCGAGTTCGGACGCACGCCCAAAGTGAACGACCAGGGGGGGCGCGATCACTGGGGATCCTGCGCTTCGGTCGTCTTTGCCGGTGGCGGCACCCGCGGCGGAACGGTCGTCGGCGCTTCCGACAAGATTGGCGCTTATCCCACCGATCGGGCCGTCGGTCCGCCCGACGTCGTCGCCACGATCTACCATGCCCTGGGTTTGAAGCCGGAATCGCTGATGTACGACGCCCTGCTGGGGCGGCCCATGACGCTCGCCGAAGGGCGGCCCATCGATCCGCTTTTCTGACTTAGAGCCAATCCCAGGCGGGCTTCGCGCGCCTGGGGCCTATTTTAACCATCGATAGTACGGGGTGCTAAGCGGGCGGTTGGCACTCGCCAGATCCAAAAAAGAATGCCTCGCCGCAAACGCGGGGCGGCACGGGCGGCACGGCGGTTTCGGCGCAGCCGAAAATGCCCAAGAAAAAACTGGCAAAACCGTACCTGTACCGACAAGGAAATCCGTCTCGGCGGATTGCCCGGCTTTGGATGCGTTAAGACTTCTTCACCCGCAACGCCCATCTGTGCCACTCGCGCCGTAGCTTTCGTCGGGTAAAGGTACGGTTTTGCAGTTTTTTCCGAGCCCGTCGGAACGACCATCACGGCTGGCCGCGGACAAGTCGCAAAGTTCAATCCAAAAAGCCCGACAACTCCTGGCTGCGGCTGGGTTGCTGCAGCTTTCGCACCGCCTTGGCCTCGATCTGGCGGATGCGCTCGCGGGTGACCTTGAAGATGTGGCCCACTTCCTCGAGCGTGTAGCTGTATCCGTCGCCCAGGCCGTAGCGGAGCTTGATGATTTCGCGTTCGCGATAGCTGAGCGTCTTGAGCACCTTGTTGATCCGCCCGCGCAGCATTTCCTGGGCGGCGCCGATGGCGGGGCTTTCGGCCCCGCTGTCGGGTAGCAGGTCGCCGAAGTGGCTGTCTTCGCTGTTGCCCACCGGGCGGTCAAGGCTGATCGGGTAGCGGCTCATGGCCATGACCCGCCGCGCCTCGTCGACCGCGGTGCCGGCGGCCCTGGCCGTCTCTTCGATCGTCGGCTCGCGCCCCAGATCTTGCAGCAACTGCCGCGAGACGTTGCGTACCTTCGACATGGTTTCGACCATATGCACCGGAATCCGGATCGTGCGGCTCTGGTCGGCCACGGCACGGGTGATGGCCTGGCGAATCCACCAGGTGGCATAGGTGCAGAACTTGAAGCCGCGGCGATACTCGAACTTGTCGACCGCGCGCATCAAGCCCGCGTTCCCCTCCTGGATCAGGTCGAGAAAGCTCAAGCCGCGGTTACGATACTTCTTGGCGATCGACACGACCAACCGCAGGTTGCCCTCCGACAGCCCGCGTTTGGCCTTCTGGTACTGCGTGTAGACCACCTTCAAGTATTGTACGCGGTGCCGCAGGCTCGTGGGAGTTTCCTGCGTCACGCGCAGGATATTGCGGAACTCCGTCACGAGCCTGGCCCGCTCGTCCGCCGTCGCCTTGGCGACCCCCGCCGACCCCCTGCCGGGCGCCTTGTGGGCTTCGATCTGCCGTTTCAGGTCGTCGACGCGGCGGCTGAAATCTTCGAGGGACCGGATGTTCGACTCGATCCGCTGAGTTCGCAAGCCAAGCTCCTCGACAAGCCGCACGGCCCGCAGCCTCCGCCGGCCAAGCCGGCGCCAGGCCGCCGAGCGTTCGGCGGGCCTGGCCGATTTCGACGAGGCGATGCCGTGGTCCCTGCGGTTCTGCTTGAGCAGGTAATCGAGCGTCGCCAAATTGTAGGGGAACCGCCCCATGATCTGTTCTTTTTCCAGGCGATCGGTGACCGACACCTGCACGGTACGGTCGAACGGCAGTTCGCCCGAGTGGACCCGCTTGAGAACTTTCACCGCCTGTTGAATGACGTAATCGCATTCGAGCAGCTTGCGGCGGAAGCGGGCGCGCGTGATTTCGATCTCCTTGGCCAGCGAAATCTCCTGCTTCCGAGTCAACAGTGGGATCTCGCCCATCTGCGTCAAGTACATCCGCACCGGGTCGTCGGACCACGATTCGTTGTCGTCCGACGACGGCATCAGATCGTCGGCCTTCAACTCGGCGTCAGGGTCGATCTCGACCGCCGCGACGTCGTCGACCACGTCGTTTTCGACGTCATCGACCTCGTCCTTGTCGGCCAGATCAACGGCGTCCTCGGAGTTTGGGATCCCTTCGTCTTCCAATTCATCCAACAATGCGTCGTACAATGGAATACTCCTACAACAAGCTGAAGTTCGACAATTATCCACGCACGGCGAGCAAAAATCCAACAAATTCTAACACGATTTTGACGGAATTCCGCCCTCTCGCCGCGTTTGGCAAGAAATTCCAGTCGCGGAAACCTTTCGTGGCCAATTCAAAATACCCAGTCTGTCTATCTTTACAATTTCGACTGAGGTTTCCCGTTGGTGGGACACTTTGGCAAAGCAACCGACGTCGAAGAATGTCGGCGGTGGGCGAGTCGGCATGGTCGCCAGCAGCCAGCCGTGCGGTGGGCATCGGTGCGAAGCACGGCAGGCCATCTCGCGGAGCGCTGGTTGAAACTCGCGTCATGTACGCCGCCATCCTTTCCAAGCACTCCTGAGAATCTTACGCAGCACCCCATCCGATAGTCCAGGGGTGTGACGCAAAAAAAACGAGAACCCGGCTGCAAGGCTTCCCTGGATGCGAAGTGTTGAAACGACGGCGCGGCGTAAACACCGCCCGATCGTTCCCTACGGAAGTTGAAGTCGTTTCAGCAGTTTTTTCGGCGGCCCAGCGAAGCCCGCCGCCGCGAGCGCGGCGAGGTAATCGGCTGGCTGGTTCAGGTTCGAAAGGGAGCACAGGTTCGGGTCGACTTCGAGCAGCTCATCGGCCCCAATCTCGCGCGTGCGGACGCGGTCGAACAGGAACACCGCTCGCAGGCGGTCGGCGGCCAGTAGCGCCTCGACGTGCGGCCGGACACTCGCGCGATAGACGGCGGCCAGCGGATGGTGAAACCCAAGGGCGCGCGGCACCGCCACGTCGGCATCGCCCAGCCGCTCGATCACACGGCGAACGAAGGCGGCCGAGAGGAACGGCACATCGCAACTCGTGACAAACGCCGCGTCGACGCGCCGGTCGAGCGCGGCCAGTCCGCCCGCGATGCCGGCCAACGGACCGCGGTACTCGTCGGGATCACGGGCGATCAGCGCGTCAGCGGGCAGATCCGGCAGTTCTTGATCGGCCGCGGCGACGACGACGATGGGCGCAACCGATTCGGCCAAGAGCCGCACGACGCGCTGCAAAAGGAGTTCGGGGCCGAAGGGCAATAACGCCTTGGGCATCCCCATCCGGCTGCTCTTGCCTCCGCAAAGGACGATGCCGCCACAGCGGATCGGCGATTCAGACATCGAAGGCGTTAGGCGTTAGGATCAACGTGCATCGCATTCATTGTAACCGTCAGCAGGCTCCGACGAAAGGACTGCCGTCACACCAACCCGCAGCGCAAGCAGCGGGGGTCCGCGGAGCGGCCCACGAAACGGTACGGATCATTTTCCGTAAAAAGCACGTTGAACTAACCGCTTCGCGGGGGCGGACAAGACTTTCCGTTTGTCGGTGGCGTGAGTTGGCGACCGTCACGGTGCGTCCTGCCGGGGTAAGTCGCGTTGTGCTGCCGCGACGGTTTGACACTT